>JGI24702J35022_10000221_pt1 | contig 32024 bp, 23 predicted proteins | sample TergutTh196P4_FD_35022 | JGI IMG/M metagenome (IMG submission 35022) | reverse complement strand
TTTGACTACAAAACACAAATAACAACATTATTTTAATGCAACTGTCTTCTTGTTCAACATCGTAAATTGTGGTAAGAAAAAAGTCGGGAATTACGGATAATTAAAACAGTCAAAAACGCAGATAACATCCCTATTTCTAAACATGGTTCAAACAAAAACAAAACTAAACGACTACAAAATAGAACAACAACTCTTTACATTATTTGCATTTACAGCCCTATCAAGAAATTTAGCATTACACATAAAAAATCAACTTAAAAACAATATTATTATGATAACATTTTTCCCTAATAACAACATATTAACTACACAAAAACTACATATTTAAAAATTTTTAATGAAAAAAAGTAGAAAAACTATTCGTTACTTGTTTTTCAGACTTAGTTTTTGTACAAACCTAGTTTTTCCAAAATATTCAAGAACCATTTGGCATTAAAACAAAGAGACTATAAATAGACGGATACATACAGGTATCAACAACTTGTAAACACCACTGAATAACATGAAACTAAATGAGAAAAATTTTGTTACAAACATATAGATAAAAATTTTCAAGAAAAAAAGTCATGTATGCTAAAACCATTTATGCCATCATAAACCAGTCAACAAAAATTATGAACACTTCAACAAGCATAAAACACCCAAATTATCAACCAAATTGTTGATAACCATCTCTGTTGTTTTATCCCCTAAATTAACTGGGAAAACTGATAAATGCCTATAGTGTCTGTTTATAAGTTGTCTGCAGCATTTTTTGTTGGTTTTTAACTTCAGCAACATGTTTAACTATGATAACTGTTAAAAAGTCTTTAAATTTGTGTTGGATATTGTATTTTTAAGATTTAAGATGGTGTATTTGTTTTTAGGTAGTTCACAGATTGACCTATGTGGATCTATGCTATTTGTATCTAAAGGGTATTGGGTTGTAAAAAATGTTGCTTTAAAAGTTTAAAACGTGAATTAGGCATATTTTGAGGCTATAAAAAAATCTATGAGATAAAAATGGTCGAGTTACGTTGATAAATATGGCTTAATAAAACAAACTTCATCTGCCGTTAAAATCTTAAAATATGGCTTATTTTTGAAATTTTTCGTCAGGAAAAACTTATTTAAGTTGAATTGAGCAATAGCTGTTTTAGGGAACGAACATGGATAGCATATGGATAATAGCCGCTATTGTTATAGCAATACTTGTAATAGGCGTAGGATACAGTCAACGACCAAAAACAAAGAAAAACATCAAAACAATACAAACCACCCCAAACGCAATCACCAATACAGAATCATCAATCCAACAAACACCTACTACAGAAGTTTTAGTTGAAGAAACAGTATCAGAAGAAATTTTAGGTGAAAAACAAACAGTTACTAAACCTGTTTCTGTTGAACCCACACAAACAATGGAAACAGCTGAATTTACAAACGAAACAATAACGACCCACACACAACAAGAAGAGATGCCAACGGTAACAATTCAGAACATTGAAGTGCCTGTTCAAGTTGAACAAGAAATATCCTTAACAAATGTTAAGGGTGTTGGAGAAAAAAGAGCAATACAACTTAACGCTTTGGGTATAAATAATGCTAAAGAATTAGCACAAGCATCCGTTGAAGATCTGGCAATGAATCTTAAAATTTCGCCCAAGATTGCCGCTAAATTAATTGAAGCCGCAAAACAACAGTAATGCAAACAAAAAACTGATACAGTAGACTTCGCAGTTTTCACCATTTTTCTTTATAATATTTTTTTAATTTTCACTATCCTTTTATGGTAGTGTCCTTCTAAATGTTAGTATCTCACGTGTGAAATTCTGTATAGTATATGCAGGATTTCTTGTTTGTTTTTTGTTTTGTTTAACTGAGTTAATATTTTAGAATCAGTTTTCAATATTTTTGAAGCAATTAATCACATAAAAATGTGAAACAATACTAGTTTATTTTTAATTATATTCAATGTAATAAGTAATGTGAAGCAATGTGCGTTGTTATGATTAGAATTGTACAAAACACAGAAAAATTTTTTTATAAACAAAATATTAGTGACAAATAAAAACATTATAAAAACAACACGTTTAATGAAAAAATAAATAAATAGATAAAACACACACCAACTTTATTCAGCAATTAACATTGGAGACAAATTATTACAAGTGAAATTCTGTATAAAATGTACAAAAATTTTTGTTTGCTTTGGTTCTGGCTAAACTTATTAGGTAAATAACTAAACGAGGAATGCACATAAAATGTTCAAAGAACAAACACTTTTGGGAAAAGATAATTATGTACCATTTATAAATAATTACACAATACATTATGTGTTTGCATTAACGGCAAAAAGGCGATTAATAAAAATGGAGCAAAATATTTCAAAACAAAATTCAAAAAAGAAATCCAACCTGACAGGTATTATAATTATCAGTGTTGTTTTAGTGTTGACAATAATAGCGGCGATAATAATCGTTTCCAATGCTAGTGGAGGCGGGAAAGTATCTGGCATATATGCTGATAATTCAGGTAATTATCTAAAATTTAATGAAAACGACCAAGTTACAATATTTCTTACAGATATTGGTATAAGTGTTCCAGGAACTTACACAATAAACGGCAATCAAATTGTAGTTGAATATGACTTTAATCTCTTAGGTCATAGTGACGCAAAAGTTATGAATGGAATAGTTAGTGCCGATAAACGGACAATTACACTCGATGGATCAGAATATACCAAAGCATAATCTCCCCAGTTTTCTAATTTTTTTATAAAAACCTTTTTCACATTTTATTTCAACAAAAATTGGTTTCAATTATGATATTTGGCTACCTAAAATCTCGAAAGTGCAATTGTACTTGGTGAAATAAAATACAACCATAACTTTTCAAAATTGTCCATATGGATTTTTTGGTAGTGTTCGACAATGGTTTATGTTGTTAGTAGATGATTGAAGATTTTTATGTTTATACAGATGCCAAACACTGCTTTATGCATTTGAAAAGACTTGAAAAACAAATAATTTTTCGTGTCAACCATTCTACACAAACACACAATAATAAACACTTGCACCCAATACGCCAAGTGTTACGCTTACCAGTGCACAAAACACCATTTGATGAAATATCGTGGTAAGCAAAAACGTTTTGTTTTGTTTGTATTGTTTTTGGGTTGTTGTTTGGGGTTGTTTTTGTTTGTTTTGTTGGTGTGTTACTTTTTTTAAGTTTCAAAAAGATAGCCTGATGACATTGGTGAATCGGGTGTTGTATGAGAAAAAGTTGGGTGGGTTTGTTGTGTGAGTCGCTGGTTTGAGTAGTTGGTTTGATGTTTTGTTTGGTGGTTTGGTGTTGGTGGTTACGTGAGGTGTTGTTTTTTTAGGAATATGCCACTGTAGACATCAAGTGTAAGAGTTGAGTCTGTATCCGGCGGGTTTGTTTGTTGATGTTTGGATGGTTTTGTTTGTTGGTGTTTGAAAAAGGGTAAATGGTGTTGGTTTTGTTGTGTTATATTATTAGTTTTGGATATATGATGGGTTGACATAGGGTATTTATGGTAGGTTTTTGTTAGAGTTATTCAAAACAATATACGGTTGTTTATTGTTATTTGTGTTTTCTTTTCTTGTAGACTATTATTACAACTGTTATGATTATAATTAAAATAACTGCAGCAAGCAACAATTGAACTGTTGAGATAGTTTGATCTTTACTCTGTTGTGAAGAACCAATAGACGGTGATCCCGTGTTGTTTATTGTTGAGAATTTTCCAGTGACCGTCCAGTCTTCAACATTAAGAGTGGAATCAAGTTTCCAAGTAACTTGGGTTATACCTGTTGGGAACTCGGTAGTTTCAACTTGATCGATCTGTTCCACAAGTATACCTGTTTTTTTGTCAAAATATAAGTCTCTTGTACCGATATAACCAGCTGTTTTGTTACCGTCCACTATGTGAACATGGTTTGTTTCCCTATCTCCTTTTTCATAAGTTCTTGTTACTGTATCTGCAATAGTTAAGCTATCTGTTCCAATTGGGTGAATAAAATCACCTGCTTTAAGGTTAGCACCTATTACACCTGAAAAACCCTGATCATTGCCTGTGTAAAGATCAACCGCTCCCCTCTCAAAAGTGGCAGTTCCATCTGTATAGTAACACATACTATCTGTTACAACATGTGTAGAGTTTACTTCACTAATTCTAAGCTCAACATATAATGTTTGATTAACTAAAAGAAGTTCAACTGGGATTGAATCGAAAGGGTCAGATGATGACCAATAACTGGAAAGACAATAGTTAAACGTCATACCTGGCGTAACACCCGGAACAATTGTCTGAGCTTGAATATTTCCAACAAAAATTGAAGCTACAAGACATAAAACTATGCTTATTATGAGTAGTCGTTTATTCAATTTAATACCCAATGTTAATCAGATAAACTACTTTTTAAACTTATGCTAGCACACAGTGGTGCTGAAAATGTTTGATTCATTAAATTAAATTTCCAAAAGCCTGTATTTTTGGGCACTACAGTGTTAACATTTTTTGTTAATTATGTAAAACAAGTTCTGATTATAAAAAATGTGTAATTCAGACTGTGCAAAAACGGAAATAATTTTATAACATCTACTAATTTTTAGTAAACAAAATAACGTTTCAACTTCGCTCCCAAAAAATCACAAAAAACACCATCAACATACGTCATAAATTTATGCAACTAAATGGTTCAACCTGAATGATTTGATGACATTGAGGCCAAATAATTTTTTCTATATAGTGCACTATTGTCGAGTCGATATTAGAAAAACTTTGGAAATAACCAAGTTTTCAGGGGAAATTCGGCTTCGGTGTTTTTGGGATTAATATAGGTTGTAACTGTGTTATTCAAAACTTTTTCAAGGTTATTATTGGTTTAATTGTGTCGCAAAAAAAATTCGAGTAAAATCATTTTAAGAATTTAAATTTATTGGTTATTTTTTTGTTTTTAATAAAAATATTTCTGTGTGACATGAAGTAGCTTTATTAATATGTCAACCATTCATTATGTGTATAAAGGAGAAAAACATATATTGAATTATATGAAAAATAAAAGTATATACGTATTAATATCGGCGCTATTTCTATGTATTCTGGTGATGTCAATATTTATTCCAGTTTCTGCACAATCAAACAAAAGCGGAACTATAGATACAAGCGGGTCACCTCCAGGTGGAGGATACGAAGGGCCATCCACAATTCCATCAGACAAAACAGTAGAGTATACAATTAATCCTCAAGCTTTTCTAAGTGTTTCGCCATCACCAATTGGTGTAGGTCAGCAGGCATTAGTTAATCTTTGGATTACCTTCCCCTCTGGTGAAGGAAAATACATGACTGGCTATAAAGTTGTAATTACTGATCCCGATGGTTCAACTCAAACAGTTAACCTCAAATCATACGTGGCTAGCGGCACTTGCTGGTTCTCATACACACCACTAAAAGTAGGCAACTATACACTTAAATTCTACTTTGCCGGCGAATTCTTCCCAGAAGGCTACTATACTAACGGCAAACACTCAGAGACACGTACAGGTGATTTTAGAAGTGCAATTTACAACCCAGCGGTGTATTGTTCACCAGCAGAATCACGAGAAGTTACTTTAATCGTACAGGAAGATCTTGTTTGGGGCGTATGGCAAAATACACCATCCAATGACTACTGGACGCATCCAGTTGAACCAAACAACCGTAACTCTTGGGATGCATTAGGTCACTATCCTTGGGGACAAGCAAACGTTGTAGGCGTTTCAAGCAATGCATGGACTGACAATTATTATGGGCCATATATCCCAGCAGTTACCACTCCACACATCGTGTGGAAACGACAAAGCAATGTAGCTGGTCTCATTGGCGGTGAAGGATTCACTTTTTCAACACTATCGAGTCCGGGTACTCCAAACGTAATTTACATGGGCAGAGCATATCAAACAAGAAACGAATTAATTGACGGTGTACCAACAAGCTGTGCAGTATGCTACGATCTACGTACTGGTGAATTATACTATGCACGTCCAATTGCTCAAGGCGGAATTACTCCGACCCACATCTCATACTTTGATCCAAATGAAAGTTCAATTGTACCTGGTGCAGTTGCAGACGTAGCTTTAACACCAGAACTAAGTACAATCAGCGGCGGAAGATTATACAAGGTAAACCCAACTACTGGCGCAATAACCGCAAACATTAGCATTAGCACAGTTATCGGAACAGGTAACGGTTCTAACAACGAAATCGCTTTCCGTGATGGTTATTACTACAGTTTTCAAGGACTTGAATCAATTATGGACAACCCAGCTCCAGATGTCTCTTTTGCATCTGCATACGTTGGCAACTTGATTAAATGGTCTTCTCAAGGCACCTCAACTAACTTTACTAGCCGTATCGAAAGCAATGTTTCTATGACTTTACCAAGAAGTTATCGAACTGCCTATGGGGTAAGCGATTACGGGAACGTTCTTGCAGCAGTTGATTGGGATAGTATGATTAGCGTACAACAACACAGATTCATCTACGGTGGTTACTATGGTTATAGATTAGAGGCTCTAGACTTAGAAACTGGTAAAATACTCTGGGAATACCAATCAAGCAAGGATGAGATGTCTTCTGCCTATAGACCAACTAATGTCTGGGTAAGAGACGGCAAATATATGGCTCAAATGGAACTTGGCTCCATTAAGGCTTGGGATCTAAAGAACGGTAAAGAACTATGGACATATAAAGTTGATGACTGGCCTTGGGGTATCTTTTGGATGTATGATGAAGCAGCATACCAAGATTTGATTTACGCAGTCGGATACACAGGTATACATGCAATTAACCAAACAACTGGCGAATTAGCTTGGCAACACTGGGATCCTGCACCTCCATTTGAAACACCATACGTAACTGAGGGTGAATCATCCTACACAGTGCAGGACATTCGCGTCATTGGCGGCTTACTCTATGTTTCAAACAATGAACACACACCAAGTCAACCACCACAACGTGGCTGGGGTATGATGTGTCTTGATGCAATCACTGGTGAAGTACAATGGAAACTCTCAGGCACACGCATGCAGGCCGGTGCAGCAGCATATGGGTACTTAACAGCAGCAAGTAACTACGATGGAACAATGTATGTACTAGGTAAAAGTCCAAGCAAAACCTCTCTAAGTGGACCACAAATTGGAATCAGCAAAGGCAATAGTGTTGTCTTAACTGGATCAGTTCTTGATCAAGCTCCAGCCTCACTAGCCTTAGACCCTGCAGGAATAGCATGTGTCTCTGACGAAAGCATGGATACTTGGATGGATTATAAATACTTACAAATGCCAATCGGAGGATTCTACAATAATGAAACTATAGTCGGCGTCCCAGTTTCAATCGATGCAATGAACCAAAACGGCGAATGGATACACGTAGGTGAAACATATACTGATACAACCGGAAGCTTTAGTTACGTCTGGATACCAGATGATGCTAATCCATACTATGTCACAGCAACCTTTGCAGGTAGCAATGCATATGGATCATCATGGGCTTCAACAACAATAGGCGTATCTGCAGCACCAGAAGTTGTAGACAACACCGTAACAATACCCCCAATTGGATTATACATTGCCATTTCAACTGTTATAATAGTAGTCGCAGTGCTGTTAATTGGCATCCTTTTATTGCTCAAGAAAAAGCAATAAAAAACCAAACAAACAATAAATCCACTTTCTTTTTTTTCTATACATTCATAATTAGTATACAAGTTTGTGAACTAGGTGTTTTGATATGGTTAATAGTTTGTAGTGATGTTGTTAAATTGTTTTTGTTGCATCATTTTTGTGGCTTTGTTATGGTTCGTGTATTTGTGGAAGTACTTTTTAGAATTTGTATGTTACTTATGCATACATGTTTTTTTATACCTCGTGAAATTGTCAATATAACTTTATAGGCAACCGCACTCTTTTCCTGAAACCGACAACTCGTATAGCAGTTCAACTTTTAGTTAACTAACAACTAGCGGTGTGTGTTGTGTTTGTGGTGTTTGTATTGCCAATTCCACATCCAAAGAAATTAGAGAAAAAAATAATCGCCATAAGCAAAACTATGTAAATGAAAAATACATAGTCAACGGGCTATAATAAGTAAAGTGTAGTCACAAAAGTATGGGTTCTGCACAAAAAACAGGATTCATAAAACCACGACTCCGAACACAGTGACGAAAAATCCTCGTAACACAGCAAACTATGGATCAAATAACCAAAAAAATCTAGCAACACCGATATAACCTTAAAAGAACTAATTGTAGAGTTCAACCCAAGTCATCAGGTTATCGTTAAATAAAGAAACAAAAACACACAACCCAACAACACAAAAAACAACTAAAAACTATAGTCTATAACAATCACACATGTTTTGTAGGTTGTTTTTTCACCATGATTTGAACTATTGTGTGTCTGTAAAAATAGTGTGTTTGTAGGGTTTTTGCAACCAAAATATTTACTATATTGTCGCGAAAAAAGTTGCTATAGTGTTTGTGCGCAGGTTATGAACATATGGAAAAAAAATAAACTCTGACAAAAAACAAGGTAGACAAAAACATGCGACTACCAAGTTATGTACAAACTTGTATGTCACAAATCAAAGAGTTTTGTGAAATAAAAAAGGATTATGTTAGAGTTCTTCGTATGGTAACCCCATTTTATGTAGATAATCTTTGGCATATTTTGGGTTATAGGCTAATAGCTCTTTGCTTCTAAGTAGTCGTCGATTCATTCTATCTATAGCTGTTCTGAATGTTGGTTCAACACCCCATCCTTCGCCAGAACTTACAAAAGTTCCTTTTGATGTTCTAAATTGTAATCTACAATGAACTAGTGGTGTTTCGCGTGTATTAGCTGTTCCATGTGTTTTTATGTATACGAAAAGTGTGCCTGTTCGGAAAACTTCTTGGTATTTACGGGAAAATGAGTCAAATTCGTCTATCATAAAAGATTGTTGGTCACTATTTATTCTTGTATCTTTTACACTAAATTGTATTGTAAGATTGGGTGTTGTAGTTTCTATTTGTGAAATTGGTTCTAGAAAGTCAAGTTTTGTGATGATACCGACTAGTTGGTCGTGCAATATTGCGGCTAGACATGATACATTATATTCACGCATTTTTTTTGCTGCTTCTCTTAAATTTGCGTCTGCTTCAATGGTAATAACTGGACTGCTCATTATACCTTTTGCAGGTATGCTAAAAGTCTCAACTTTTTCACCCATTCTATCGCCGACAGTTTGACGTTCGTTTGGTTGAAATATTCTTTCTAGAATATCACGTATGCTTATAATGCCCACGATTTTCCCAGCATTCATAACTGGTACATGAGAAAAACCTTGTTCCCTAAACAGGGTTAATACGGCACCAACTGACCTATGGGCATCAATAGTATATGGCGCACGGGTCATAACGCTACTAACTTTACCTTTACCCCATTCTTGACACACCGCTGCGTTAATAATATTTTCGTCAGTTACAAAACCCAAAAGTTTTTCATCTTCAAAAACAGGTAACTGCCTTATTCCGCTTTCAATCATTAATTTCGCGATTTTAGAAATTTCATGATCAGGTGAAGTTTTAGGTGCTGACTTCATCAGGTTTTTAACTTTAGTTGACGCCGGATCAAGTCGTGATCTTAAAATCCATCGTCTAGATATTACACCGACGTATTTGCCTTTAGCATCTAAAACTGCCAATACAGGCGGCATTTCAGTTTTGAAAAATTCAAGACACCTAGATAAAGTGTCGTTTTCATTAACTGTACTAACTCCTTTTGTATAGATATCTCTTACAAAATTTTGTGACGTCATAAAGTATCCTCAGGTATAATTATGTAAAAAGTAGAATTTAAATGTTATAAAATATTTATTTAACTGATTATTTTTTTAAGACTATTATTCCACAGTAGGGTTATAGCAAAAATAAATCTAAATTCTATGAAAAATAATTTTTAATTCAAAAATAAAAATTTAAATTCTAACGTTTTTAAAAATTAGTTGTACCTACTCATCAGATTCCCACTACTTGCAGTGTTTTCACACCAATCTTACACACATACAACAATTATCATTATTCACAATTTTCCACGACTAAAAAATTGCAGAAAAACCACTATACATAGCAATTTACAAGTAAAAAATAACATTATACTTTAGTCATTATTATTTTTGCACATCAAAACTGAACAAAAACGCCGCCAAATGGACAAATCAAATGTATAAAAACACAAAAACCACACAACCACACCAATAAAACCATCAAAACAATAATAAAGACTGACATTTACTACACACTTCTACTGAGTAATAACGATTATTCGACAAACAGAATTATTTATGCATATATGCAGTGTATTTTGAGATAAAAACTATAAAAATACGTGCGTTAAAAGCATAAAATAATAGTTTATTAAAGTGATATGGAAAACATTTTTCATGTGAAATACATACGAGTTTAGCAAGCTCTTAAATACGTGTAAAACCGATGTTTGTCATCCAACTATTGAGCATAAATAAAAAATCGATTAGCGGGGCGCAAGAAATTACTATTAAAAGAAAAGGTTCAGTTCAGATAAGATTTGAAATATTAGAGTTCCTTTTCTTTAGTGATAAAACTCAGTTACGCACTCATGTTTGGCGTAAAGCAACCGATATATCATATGATGATTTCTTGAAACACCTAGCATACTTAAAGGATAAAAATTTTGTCAAAGAAGACCCACAAGGTCGTCTCTTGCTAACTGCAGAGGGAAGAAAAATTTACATAAATCTTCGAGATTCATTACCATCACTGCTTTAGAGAGTTCACCAGTGGTGCATTACATATATAACTACATAAAAGTACACACAGATGAAAAACATGGATAATAAAGAAGAAGAATATCAATATTCAGTTAAAGCAACGCACGAATTCTTTGCTGAAATAAGTAAAGGATGGAATCGTTTTAAACGTGGAGCAATCATGAGTACCATTGTTTGTTCAATTTTATTGATTGGATTTATTTTTGCGTACTTTCGACTATCTAAAACACATGGTTTTGAGATTAATCTTTTAATTTTATTAGTATTTTTTGCAGGCTTTTTGATTTATACAATTTATCTAATGACATCTCAATACAGATTTTTTAAACAATGGGAAAAACGTATGAAACGCATTTATAATTATGAAGAAGCTTTACTTGCAGATGACGAAAACAAAGAAAAAGAAGAACAGACGAAATAGTGTTCAAGGTATAAACATTGATTAACTCTTGTTCAAATTTGCCGCCTCAAATCCGTGTTTCTTTAGGTACAGCTATTTTTTTAGGTTTACTTGAAGGTAAAAATGATGTAAACCCTACAACAGCTTATCTTATGATACATACAGAAAGTAAATGCTCTGCTAATTGTAGTTTTTGTCCTCAAGCTAGAGATAGCAACAGCCGTGCTGATATGCTTGCGCGAGTGACTTGGCCGCGTTTTCCAACTGCTGTATTAATTTCAGCTTTGAGTAATGCTGTCAAAGAGAGAAAAGTCAGCCGTGTTTGTATACAGGCTTTAAATATTCCAGGTGTATTTTTAAATCTTGATGGGTTAGTTAGAGAAATTAAAAAACAAAATGTATGTGTTTCTGTATCCTGCCAACCATTGAATAGGCAAAATATTTTGCTTCTTAAAAACGCTGGTGTTGATCGTATTGGAATTGCTTTGGATGCTGCGTCTGAAACAGTTTTCTGTAAAATAAAAGGTATCGCAACTGGTGGTGTTTATAGTTGGGATGATGAAATTAAGTTACTTGTTGAGGCTTTGGCAATTTTTGGGGCAGGTAGAGTTAGTACTCATTTGATTGTTGGTTTAGGTGAATCTGAGAGGGATGTTATGTGTTTGGTTCAGTGGTGTGTTGATAGTGGTGTTTTACCGGCATTGTTTGCGTTTACGCCTGTTTGTGGTACGGTTTTAGAGAAGTGTTCTCAGCCAGATGTTGTGTCTTATAGGCGTCTGCAGCTTGCACGGTATTTACTTGTATGGGGTATATCTCGTTTGGAGCGTTTGGGTTTTGATAGTGTGGGAAGAATAGTAAAGTTTGGTGTAGATTTTGCTGTTTTGAAAGGCATTGTTGGTAGTGGTGAACCGTTTCGAACTTCTGGGTGTCCTGATTGTAATAGACCGTTTTATAATGAAAAACCAAGTGGTCCGTTGTATAATTATCCAAGAGTTTTGGATGTAGAAGAAGTAGAGGAGATATTGGGGCAGTTAAATTTTTAAATTGTTTTAGGTGGAAGTTTTTTGTCGGATGTTATTTTGGGTTTTTGCCGTGTTACCTGTTCTACAAGTCGCCAGAATTCATCCATTGCATAACCTTTTTGGAGTTCTTTCATCAATTTCTTTACTTGGTAATATGTCATTTGTGCTTCGCCTTTATCTAAGCCTTCGTGTGGTCCTTTTATACGTCTGAAAAGTTCGTCCATTTGTCTTGGTGAAGCTCGGATTCCTGCTTTTTCAAGCATTTCTTGAATTAGTTTTTGTCCTGTGTTTCTGCCTATGAAAACTGTAGTTTCTCGTCCAACGATTTCAGGTGGGAATGGTTCGAATACAAGTGGGTGAGCCATCATTTCTTCGACGTCGACTTCAACTTCGTGAGCAAAAATGTTTTCGCCGATGATTGGTTTATGGAATTGGATGGGTAATGCAAAAGCTTTTTCAGCTGTTTGTGAGATTCGCGAAATTTTTCCCAAGTCAATGCCTGTGTCGATATTGTATAACAGTTCGGCGCAGGTTACAACTTCTTCGAATGGTGCTATTCCTGCGCGTTCGCCAAATCCAGCGATGCATGTGTGGACGTATGATACGCCTTCTTCCATAGCAGCTAAAGTGTTGGATGTTGCTAGTCCAAAATCGTTGTGGCAGTGTATGGAAAGCGGGATTTTCGTTTTTATATCATCAGATAAACCATCTCGTACGTGAGACATTAAATATTTCATTGAGAGTGGTCTGATGAATCCGACAGAGTCTGCAAGGCCAAGTCTGATTGCACCAGCATTTGCGGCTTGTTGGAATACTTGTAGTATTTCGTCTATTGGAGTTCTTGTGCCATCCATGAGCATAAAGTTTACGTTTGCACCATGATCTTTGCAGTAAATGATGGAGTCTGTTATTCTTTGTAGTGCTTGTTTTTTTGTTATTTTATATCTGTATTGTAGGTTTAAACCATTAATCGGGGTTTCAAGTGTAATTTCTTTTATGCCGCATTCTAGGCAGGCGTTAATGCTTTGTGTAGTTGGTTCAGCTGATGCAGTGAGTTTTGCATGTTCAAAACTCTCGTTTACAATTCGACTGACAGTACGTTTTATGTCGTCGGAGAGAGCAGGAAAACCAACGTTGATTATAGCTACGCCTGATTCATCCATTAATTTTGCAAGTTTTACTTGCTCTACATAAGTTAAGTAAACTGTGGGTGCCTTTATTCCTTCACGGAAGGTTTCATCCCAGATGAATATTCGTTCAGAAAGTTTAGGTGGTAGGTTCTTACGTAACCTATTGTAATTGGCAATTAGCCCCTGTGCTTCAAGCTTTTTAAATATTGTCTTTCTCATCTAGACACAGTCCAACGTGTTAAAAGTGTTAAGTCCAATGATAAATTACTAGTTCTCGTATAAAAGAAACATTCTAGTTCATTTAATAGCATCAAAGACTTATTCACTCTTTTTTAACTCCTGATTACAGCCAACCTTAATAAATACGTAGCATACACGTTTAAAGCAATAAATTAAAAAAAATAAATATGATGTGAAATATGTAAATTATTCACATAGTTTTTAGCGTAAAGATGGATGAATTGAAAATATTAAAAACTGAAAAAAAATTATTAAAAAACAATGACAAATGCGCATAAACTAATTACAAATGTTACCCCATACTGTCTGAAAAACAGTCAAAATTATAGTCTAAAATTAAAAACTAACTGGCATGAAATGTTTAAACGTTAAAATTACATAAATACTTTTGAAATGTAAATTTTTTAGAATCATTTACAGCAACAAAAATTTTGTAACTTATTTTTCAGACAGTTTTTCCCGCCAAAAATAAACAAAACTAACACAGTACACCAATACCACTTCCAGACCAAATCTGCTATTTAACAATATAACAAACGGTACACTAATTTAATAAAAGGTTTTTATGCTAGTACCAACGTCATTTGAATAGTTGATAAAAATGAGTGATACTACAATATCGAGCAAAATTTTAGCCATAATCGGTTCAATACTAATTTGCTTAAGTTTCATTCCAATTTTAGGTGTTATTGGAATAATTCTCGTTTTCAGCGGCATAAAAGGCTTAGCTGAACACTATCGAGACGGCGATATATACCGACACGGATTTACAGGCGCAATATTTGGTGCAATATACCTAATTTTTATGGCCATAAATGAATTCATCAACGAAAATATCACATACGTTTTTGTTACAGATCTCATAAATCGTCTTCTAAACCCAAATGCATACATGTTCGACATACAAAGCGTCCTATATAACATTTATTTTCTACCATTTTTGTTAATAATATTCGTCTTTAATCTGCTAATGGCCATATACTTTGGCAAAGTATTCCAAGACTTGGCAAAACGTTCAGGCGAACGATTATTCAACGTCGCAAAAACAATGCTACTTATCGGTGCAATACTGACAATATTTTTCTTCGTAGGGCTAGTTCTGATATACATAGCATTCATAATCGCAGCAATAGCATTCGCCTTAATTAAAACAGACATCAACACATCACAAAACAATAACCAACAACCATCATCAACTATGCAACCATCATCAACTATACCACCATCATCAACCACACCAACAACACCTCTTGAAGCCAAATATTGTCCACACTGCGGTTCCCCAGTCTCATCCAAGTCCGTCTTTTGCTCTCAATGCGGAAATCAAATCTAAAACAAACCCAACACCTTCAATTTTTTTCAACACCTAACTTTTTTTTTGTAAAAAATTTGATGTTGTCCAATCACAAACTATTGCTATGTTGCACACAAAATAATAAAAAATTAAAAAATTTGTAACAGTTTAACCAACTGTTAATTTACCAAATTTACCAACATTAAGTTGGATTTCACCTTTAAAGCTTGTAACGTAACCGTTTTCAATTTTTATATTATCACCGACATTAACTTGTTCAATTTGTTCATTCCACAGGGTCAACTTTATGCTACCTGTTTCATCTGCAACAACAGCATCAACAATCCTGTATGTTGCATCACCAAACTTTGATCGGACTTCCCTTACATCGCCTTTCTCTACAACTTTGGCTGCTACATTGACGCGTTTAGCGCCATCACGAAGGTCTTTTATCTCCATACTCAAACATTTTCACCTATATTATCAATTAAACCGAATGGTTATAATCCACTTCCAAAAAGTTTTCAAACAATATAAATCTTGCTAACAACCAGCAAGCAGTTGAAAGGAACTATAAAAATTATAACACGACTCACCAAATAAAAAATGAAAAAAGGTAAATTTTACCGCACTCAAACACATTTATAATATGCCAATATATTGTAGCAAGAAAATTACTACAGCTGATACAAGTACTGTACAAATTGCCACCAGAATACTTTTCTTGTATGAAAACTCTGATACACTGCCATCGTTAACTGCTTGTTCTGTTGTTTCAGCATCAAAAGTTAATGCATTTTTTATTAACGACACACCTGTAATAGCCTTTACAGCAAATGTAATATACACAATTTGTATAACAAACATCATCAAGTTAACTATATAATTAAGTACAATGTAAGTATTTGTTGCCACAGTTATTGATTCATAAGCTACTTGTGATGACGGCGATACAGCATCAATAATTGGGGAGTAATCCACTACACCATGAATTAAATCATATGGGTAATAGACCGTTTGTAGTGTAAAAGAGATTAAACAAAAAAGAACCGCTGTGATAACAAGAGCTATAAGAGTAAAACCTATCGTAACAAACAAGTTACGCCAAACAACATTAGTACCTTTTAATCCTTTGATAATTATGTAAGCTACTGCCGCAAGTATAATCCATTGTGCCAATACTTGCAGGACAATAGAAAATGTCAGATATCCCATGAGGGTTCCGGTACCAAAAAGATTAAGGTTTGTCATATATTGTCCACGGAAAAATATGCCTTGCAATAAAATGGTGATGTCTGAAGTTTGAGCGTATGTTAGGGTAAGTTGTAATCCCGTTATTTTTGACCAGTCGGGTGTACCAGTACTTTGCCACTCTAAAGTTCCTACAGGAATTGTGATGTTATTCCATTCACCAGGATTGGTTGTGAGCATTGATGTTATATCAATTGTGAAATAGTTTGAAGTGGTATCGGTAGTGTAGAGTGTTAGTATGCCTGTTTGTGGGGCAATATTAGGTGAAATTTGGTTAATATTTATGTTTAACTCGGTGAAACCATTTGAACTGCAATCTGCAGTGTATCCAAATTGTTCAATAGCTGCAGATAAGTTGTTACTATTTAATAATGTTAACTGCAAACTATTGTTCCCATAGTAGGTTTGGTTGATATAGTTTTCAGAGTTTTTTGTCACAATTGTGCCCGATGTGGTAATCCATTGAGTAGCGTTTGTGGTAGTAAAATCACTTAGTTGACCTATTGGCGGAAGAGTTTGTTCAACATTCACTTTTGAGTAATAATCATAGTTATAGACAATCTGTAGAGCTACGAAAAGCGCGATGATTATTAGTATAGCCAAATATTTTGGGTTTTCAGCAATTTTTTTAAATGTTTTGTGTGGTGCGTAAATAACGCCAATTATGTCTTTAACAACCAAAGCAATAAACTCCGTGTTCAAGAAATAACGTTCCAATTTATAAGGATATACCAGATTGTTTTAAAAAATTAAACCAGAAAAAAGGTTATGCTGAAAATGAAAAAAGAAATTTAAAAATTTGGATGTGATTTTTAATCAGATACCTGCTCATACACTATAATTATTTTAACTATTATTCAGTTTAACTTTTTAACACTTTACTTTTATTTACAATATTAGTTGTGCTTAATATTGTGTAAAAAATTAATCAATTAGCAAATAGCATCAAAAATACTACTTTTTGCTATTTCATGTGGGTGAACATATCAGTTCTTATTTAAACTTGTTTATGTTCTCAAGTATGTTCCATACAACTACTACGTCGTAACGAAACTTGCTGACTCTACCCGCCTTTTTAGCGAAAAACCAAAATTATGTGTTTTACGTATTAACAAGGTAAGTTTGTTCACCTGCAATATTACATTCAAAAAATATTGTTTGACATGTTTGCTAACTATTATGTAATTTTTGGGTGATCATTTGAAGCAAAACTTTATTATGACTTGTTAAATTTTACAATCAATTGAAAAACATCAACATCATCAATTAGGATCGGCAAATCACATGGTTACATTAGCTGATTTAGGCTTTAACAAAAATATGATTTATGAGACAATAGTCTGTACCTATAATCCAAATGGAACCCCTAACGCGGCACCTATGGGTGCTATAACGCACGATTTTCAACAAATTAATCTAACGATATATAATTCAACGACAACTTTAAAAAATATGCAAACAAACAAGTTTGCAACATTAAATATTACAGACAATATCGACATTTTCTTTCAAACAGCACTAAAAGACTCAATGCTACCAAATGATTGGTTTAAAAAATCATACAAGATAAACGCGCCACAATTAAAACTGGCCAACGCAACAATTGCTGTAACAATACAAGATTTCAGTCCTCTTGACAATCAACGAACAAAAGTCACAACAAACATTCAACATATAACAGCCACAAAAAAATATGCCCAAAGTTATTGTCGCGCAAAAACAGCAGTCCTTGAAGCTTTAATACACACAACACGTATAAAAGCCTTAAACAACATCAAAAAAGAACAAGAACATGTAACCAAACTTGTTAACCTAATCCAAACATGCAACGAAATAGTTAACTGCTCTGCACCCAATTCACATTACACTAAATTAATGTCTAATCTACAGAAAAAAATTGAAACGTGGAGAATATAAACATGAAAGTTTACATTAGAACTCCCGCACGTCTACATCTTGGTTTAATAGATTTAAACGGTGACTTAGGGAGAATATTTGGAGGCTTAGGCGTTGCAATAAACCAGCCAAATATAATTATCCACGCCCAACACGCAAACAACCTTACAATTACCGGAGAAGAAACCACATTAGCAACAACCCTTGTAAATCGTTTCTTCAAAACCTACCAAACCAACTCTAATATACATCTTCATATCGAAAAAACAATACCCGCCCACGCCGGTCTTGGCTCAGGTACTCAATTCGCTCTTGCAATTGCCACTGCACTGGCAAAATTAACAGACACTAAAGCCTCAACACCAGAACTTGCACTTGCAATGGGACGTGCACAAAGAACAGGCGTCGGTACAGCAATTTTCCAACACGGTGGCTTCGTAGTTGACGGCGGCAAAAAAATAACCCAAAACACTGCTTTTCCTCCGCTAATTTATCAACAACCCTTCCCAGAAGAATGGCGTTTCATCATAGCCTCACCTAATGTACAAAAAGGACTATCTAATTCTGAGGAAACATCAGCTTTCAACAAATTACCTCCAATGCAAGCCACAGAAGTTGCCAAAATTTGTCGTCTGACAATGCTTAAACTCCTACCAGCTATTGCAGAAAAAGACATTGAAAGTTTCGGTGAAGCTTTAACAGCCATACAAATAATTACAGGAAACTATTTTGCACATGTACAAAGTGGCACATATTCAAACATAGAAATTGCAGAGATTTTAAAATTCATTAAACGCCTTGGAGTTTGTGGATTTGGCCAAAGTTCTTGGGGACCAACAGTTTATTGTATAGTAAAACAGAACCAAACCAAAGAGATCTTTAAAAAAGTTAAAACTTATCTTGCAAAAAGTGTAGGTGGCAATGTTTTTGTGGCAAAAGCAAACAACAAAGGGTCAACAATTAAGGTAACAACGTAAAGTGGCAAAATTGAAAGTACTCTTAGTTACAGGACGACTTGCAGAAAATATAGTAAAAAATTATGCTCAACAAAATAGTGTTGAAGTTGAAGTTATTGCACTAAATGTTCCTGTAGCTGCTTTTCTAAATTCTGAAACAATACTGGAAGGTCTAAAAAATTATGACCTAAAAGATGTTGATATAATTATTACACCTGGTTTAAGTCGTGGTGATACAAAAACTCTAACTAACGCGCTTGGTATACCCACATTTAAGGGTCCGCGATATGCTGCTGATTTGCCAACAACACTTGAAGTTTTAAACAAAGTTGCCCTTTCCACAACCATACCCGCATGCGATCTGTTACGTGATATTCTCACGGAAAAAGCTTTAACAGAAATCGAAAAAATTGAACAACAATCTGATGAATATTTAAAGCAACCAAGCAGTATGTTGATTAAAAATTTAGTTATAGGAAAAAATTTTCCTATGCGCGTTATGGCAGAAATAGTGGATGCTGCCTTAATGAGTAACGAGGAAATTCAGTATTTCGCAAAAAAATTTGCTGCTGAGGGTGCGCACATTATTGATGTAGGCATGGTTGCGGGTAAAAGCAATCCTGAAAATGCTGTTCGCATAATAAAAGCTGTTAAAGCAGTAGTTGATTTGCCAGTGAGTATTGACACACTTGACTCTGAAGAAATAAAAGCTGCTACATGTGCTGGTGTCGATTTAATTTTAAGTTTGGATGCAGGAAATATTGATAAACTTTCTGCTTTCACTATTGATGTTCCAGTAGTGATTATTCCAACTAATCAGTGTGACGGATATTTCCCAAAAAAAGCTCAAGAGCGTGTACAATTAGCTGAAGAATTGGTTGTTAAAGCAAAAAAATGTGGGTTCCATAAAATTTTGGTTGATTTAATTTTAGATCCTTTAAATGTGTTGGAATCTTTTATAGCTTTCAAAGACTTTAGCATGCGGAATCCTACTGTGCCTTTGTTTGTAGGTGTTGCTAATGTTACGGAACTTTTTGACGCAGATTCTGTTGGTTTAAATGCGTTGCTTGCTCGTCTGTCAGATGAAGTAGGTGCAAGTGTAATGCTTGCTACTGAAAAAAGTACTAAAGCTCAAGGAACTGTCAAAGAAGAAGTTATAGCGGCCAAAATGATGTATCTCGCAAAAAAGCGTGATTCTGTGCCTAAAGATTTAGGATTGGATTTATTAGTTCTTAAGGATAAACGTTCCCGGGAAGAAGTTTATGATGAGACTGTGGAAAAAAAGTCTACAGTTGTAATTGCGAAAAGTGAAATTGTGCAGTCAGAATTTGATAGTGTTGGAATGTTTAAAATTGTAATTGATCGAAAAAATAAAGATGTTGTTGCTTTGTTGTTTTCTGATATTTCAATGGATAACCCTGTTATGATCATCAAAGGCAAAACTTCCAAGACTATTTATACAAAAATTGTGGAGTTGGGTTTAGTTACACGTTTAGATCATGCTGCATATTTGGGTAGTGAACTTGAAAAAGCTGAAATAGCACTAAAAACAGGTAAGGAATATATTCAAGATGAATGTCTTTTCAGAAAGACGTTTTAATTGAAAAAATAGTCTAAAAATTTGGGTAGAAGGATTAAGGTTTTTCTTTTTCATTAATTGGTGTTTCAAAGGGTAGCATTGATTTTTTTATTGCAATTATGAGCGGTACGCCAATGCATGTTGTGAATAGGACCATCAAGATGCGCTCGAATGGGTAAACATAGAATATTGCTGTCCACATGTCTGCAAAGTTTGTGCCTTCTGCAAAAACGCCTAATGTAAGTTGGGTGAGCAAACTGCCGGTTAAATGTTGTAACATTGTTCCTATGAATATTAAAGTAGCTATGCTCCAAGTTATGTTGTGTATATTGATTTTTTTGGCAATTTTTATAGTTATACTCCAGATTATACCTAAAGTTGTGCCTGTGATTGTGCCTAAGATTATGCTATTGGTTGTGTTTAGATGTAAAATTTTACCTGTAATTATGCCTAAGATTATGCCTAAGATTATGCCAGAAATTATGCCTATTGTCATGTTTTTGTTGGATTGGGATTGTTGGTTTGTAATAGTTTTATTTGTGTTGAATTTTTTGATGTTATTTACTGCTTTGGATCTTAGTGGTGAAAGAAATACGATGAATGCTACAATATGTAGCCAAGTAAATGGTATGGTTAAAGAACCAATTTGCACATACAGCAAAGAGTATGGACTAACTATAAAAACTCCAAGAAGAAGTGCGTACAGAACGATAATGGGAATCCATTTACGTTTTATAAGAAAACCCATTGCTACACAGTTAATAAAACCGGGTAGAAAATCTAATCCAAAGAATACTATTGGTTTACTTATTGCGGCAGCTGTGAATGTTCCAATTATTACACTTATGCCGCCAGCAAACGGTCCTAATACTATGCCTATCAGTGGTGCTAAAGCGTCTGAAAATGAGAATGTACCGGCTAATCCAATCATTGGACCTAATGGTAAGTAACGTAATATTGCATAGAGTGCTGAAAATATTGTTATTAGTGCAATATGTTTTGTGGTTGTCCTGCTGTTTATTTTTAAATTCACTTCTAACACCGCTTGTAAACATTTATATCGTCATGTAATTTTTTACAATACATCATCACATAAAAACATATAGTTTAACCGCGATTTTTATGTTACAAAAATCATTATTTTACTCTCATCAATACGTCAACAAGCACACAAAAACTTTGACCACACAACACAAACCTAAAAAAACAGTCAAATTCAATAATTAACCTATAAACATGTTTGAACAAGAGTTTAAACCTAAATTACGTGTTAAAAACTATAAAATGCATAAAACATTGCACGCATGTTTTGCCTCTTCACCTAACTAGATTTTTGCAGTCTACGTTGATGTTACATGCAAAACAAGCATTTGATCAGTAGCTGAATAAATTGTGATTGTCAAATCAAATAAATCATACTTTGCACCTGAAACTGCGGCATAACTTACTGTTTGTCCATCTAAGGAAACCTGTACCAGATTTCCTTGACCTCCAGAGACATATCTAAATTCATATCTAACACCATTTTGTGTGTAATCAAAGGTTTGATATAACGCTAAAGTTAAAACAACATAATCATCTGATGATTGAGAATTATTTGTAGAAGAAGACAACCATTTTTCAGCAATGACTATAAACGAAAAAAACAGACATACCACTGTAACAAAAGCAACTAACTTTTTTACATCCATTGTTTTAGGTGATGTCTGAATCCCACGTATGAAACGAACCATATAATTTCAACTTATTAAGTGCATATGTACATAAAAAAGTATTGACAGGACATTTGCCTCAAAGTCTGGCAAGTATCAAAAAGGCCAACAATTCAATGACAAAATCAGGTCATGCTTCAAACTAGTTTATTTCCAAACTCTAATACCTTATTGGTATGTGTTTAGCTCGCGTGAACATGTATGCATAAACATATGTGTGTAACTATATCTGTTGAACAAAAATAACCTAAATTTAAATTTCAGCTTAAAACGAACAAGAAAAACCATTTTTTCACTAAGAACTAAACACATACAAATTCTGAAAAGTACTTCCACAATTACACGAACCATAGCAAGACTAGAAAAGTGGTGTAACAAAGTCAGTTCATCAACATCTCTACAAACTATTAATCGTGTCAAAACACCTAGTTCACAAACTTGTAGGCTAATTATGGATGTATGGTTTTTTTGTTTGATGTTTGGTGTTTGGATTTTTTTCACAATTTTCTAGTGTATGCGCACACACCTAACAAGAATTTAATTTAAAGATTTAAAATAGAAAACGTATGTCATATTTTGTTTTTGAATTTGTTTGTTTTATTTTTGGCTATGTCAGGTGCGAGCTTGATGATACCTGTTAATGTTCTAGGAATTGACGTGTTTAGGTTGCAAGGATGGATACAATAACAGTTGGTAAGCTCTTTTCTTGTTATCTGTGCGTTTTTACTGTTCCATGCTACAGTTGGATCAAAATTGTGATTTTTGATGTTTGTGAAGGGTTTTGTGTATTCACAAGCAGCAATATCGCCGTTGGCGTGAAGCACCATGTCTATGTTTCCTGCATAGCAGGTGACAGCTTTTTTTTGTTGATTGAGTATTTTGAGAGAGTATTCCCAGACTATACGATTTTGATTTGTCATGTATTGTTTGATTTGGTTGAATATTGTTTTGAATTCTGTGGGTGTCAATATTGCATTGTTGTCTTTTGGGTTGTGGTAGAAACTAATTGTTGGGTTTAGGTTGAAGACGTGTTGAAGTCCGCGTGCAATATTAAAAATTACATCACCTTTTTTTGTGTACAAGTTTTCTGTTTTGAGATAGTTTATGAATGCGTGAATGTCTGCCATGTTAGTACGAGATATTGTTGTGAGGATTGTGGTGTTGGTACTGGTTTTTTTACATTGTTTTATAGTTTCAATAGCTTGGTCGAAACAATTTATACCTCGGATTTGGTTGTGTATGTCTTTTGTTCCGTCAAGTGAAACTGTAACATTAATTCTGTTTGCATTATTTTTATCTATAACTTCTTTGAGGTATTGAGGGTTTAAGCCGTTAGTGTTTAGGTAAATTTTGGTTTTAGCTACATGTCGGCAAATTTCTGCAAGATCTTCTCGCATAGTTGGTTCGCCGCCTGTAATGGAGACAGAATTAAAAATGCTAAAGTCTATTTTTTGAATTTCTTCAAGAGTTAACTCATTTACGCGAATATTTTTCCAGTTAAAACAGTGATTACATTTGGCGTTACAACGGTTTGTTACAAAGAAAGTTAAAATTTTAGGCACAATCATTGTCTTCCACTTCACAGAAGAGCAAGTTTTTCTTTTAATTTATAGAGTGGATATTTTATAGGCATACGCTTTAACATAGTAACATCAATGGCGGAATTTTGAACTTCTGGTTGGTATTCATTTTTCATGGTTGCGGCAAGTTGGCTAAACCCTTTATGGTAATCTTTAAATTTATGCCAATATGTTTGCTCATTAACATGATGCCTGACAATTAAATTATTACACTGCAAAATTAACATGCCATTAGCAATCATACGCCTTACTATATCATTGTCTTCGCCTGCAGTGTTAAAAGATGGATCAAACCCGCCAACTTTAAGCAAATCATCACGTTTATAAAGTGCACATTGAAAAGCGCGGGATTCAACAATCTTTATACCCCTATGTCGTTCTATTTCTAAGTTATCCATTTCAGCAGCAACTTTAAGAAACCATTTGTGACCAACAGTTAATTGACCAGCACAAACACCTGATACATTAAATTTCTGCATAACCTCATACAACGCAGGTATAGGATCAAATGTTAATTCAACATCTGAATCTAACCATAGCAGTAATTGTGCACTAGCTTTTTTTAACAGTTCATTTCGGGCATTTCCAATACCTTTAACCGTTGAAGTATACCATGTATAGGTGTTTAACCATTTTTTGTTACTTTTCATCCACACTGTAGGTAAATCCGTTCCGCCTATTGGTGTAAGAATATCGCAATAGTTAATCATCAAATCCCGTAACAAAATCTTAACAAACAATAAATTTAACTCTTTGCTAAAAATCAAAAAATCAAAAATAATTGATACGTGTGTTGTTTTGTGTGGGTTTGGTGAATGTTGTGGGTTTGGTGAATGTTGTGGGTTTGTTTGTGTTTTTTGTGTTTGCTGTTTGTGGGGTTTTTGTTGTTTGTAAGTTTGTTGTTTAATTTTTATGTGTTTTACGTGGTTGTTATAAGGTGTTTATGGTAGATTTTCATGAGGGTTACGTTTTTAGAAGTTTTTTTATTTAGTGTTATAAAAATTGGTGTGTGTTTATCTTTGGTTAACTGGTCTGTGTATTTTTGTTCATATCTGTATCTTACAGTAATAATACACAGTTAACATTTATTTATAATTTAGTCGCAGTAGTACGTTGACATAGTTAAATTTTAGTTTTAATTGCATCTAATTTTGTTAGTTACCTCTAATTATAACTTTGTCAATGCATTATTCAATAGTCTAAAACTCTTTATTTAACTGTGTTATAGTATTACAACTGTTGGTTAAGATATTGTCAAAAAAAATTGCGACAAAAAAATTGGAAAAAGGGCTTCTTTTAGTGATTGAGGGTATTGATGGTGCTGGAAAATCAACACAAGTAAAAATGATTGTTGAAAAATTAAAAAGCAAGGGGTATCCTGTAGTTTCTTTACATGAACCTACTGACGGCGTTTTTGGTCAACAAATCAGAAAAATGGCAATACATGGAAGAAAAAATGTTACAGTTGAAGAAGAGTTCAAACTTTTTGTTGAAGATCGTGTTGAAAATGTAAAATTTAATATTAAACCAGCTCTTGAAGCTAACAAAATTGTTGTTATGGACCGATACTATTTTTCAAACATTGCATATCAAGGTGCTCGTGGACTAAATTTGGAATATATTGAAAAATGCAACATAGAATTCGCGCCTGAACCAGATTTATTGATAATTTTAGACATAAAACCATCTGTATCATTACAACGTATTAGACAAAATCGTGAAGAAGGTACTAACGCGTTTGAAAAAATAAAACTTTTGAAACAGTCTCGGGAAATTTTTAAATCTTTTTCTGATCGCAAGTATGTGAAAATTATTGAAAACAATGACAAACGTTCTCCTGCAGCAGTTTTTGAAGATATTTGGAGTATTGTTGAAACTAAACTGCTGACTCCAAAAAGTGAACACTAAAAATTAACAAATTTAAGATATTGCTTTGACAACATTATAAGTTGGGGTATAAATATTTTAGTTTGCTCCTTCTTGTTCGGTAGTAAAGTGCCAATTTACTTGTTTTACATTCATTATTTCGATCTTTCTCCCAAACAACCAACTCATTAAGAGTTTCAATATTTGGAACCCACATACCAAACACTACCTGCTTAAAGCACACAACAAACACCCAAAACATTAAACCAATTACCTGCTTAGGCACATAATGAACCTCAAGACACCTAAAGATAGTGTCTTATTAGCAAAAAACCATGGGTCCATAGTCATCGCATATGTTTTGTAGGTTGTTTTTTCACAATGATTTGAATTATTGTGTGTCTGTACTGATGTGTTTATGGGGTTTTTGTAACCAAAATATTTGCTGTGATGTTGCGAAAAAAGTTGCACTGTAATGTTTGTGTGCAGGTTATAGGCATATGTTTTTTATCGTATTCGATGTACATGTTTGTTTTAGTTTGTTTGTTTGTAATTATAATTGCATTGTAATTACTTTGTGGCGTTTTTTCAGAATACGTTGTTTATGGTCTTGTTTTTTTTGTAATTAGAAAAACTCGCAGAGAACTATGGATTAAATTTTTGCGACGTTTTGTTTAACAAATCATAACACATAACCATGTTTATGCATATATAACCGCGCGAACTAAATACATACAAAACAAGTTATTACACACAAATATGTTAAAACAAAAGATACGCACTATTTTTCTTTTATAATAGTTTGATATTTTTGGCGTTTAGACTCTTTATTCCAAAAATCAGGGTCATCAGCATCAATAATTTGAACCTGAATAACTTTCATAGGATCTGTTAAAATTTGTCTAAATTTTGTTGGGATTTGAGGATTATTTAGTAATGCCATACGGGATATTTCAAGTAACTCCGCAATGCGTTCAACACGTTTATTGGCATAAGTACGGTATTTAATGCTTTTGCCATCTCGAATTGCTTGGTCAAAATCTGTTTTACTACACTGAATAAGTTTATCTCCTTCTCTGATAAACCAGTACGGTAAATTTTTAGACATACTATTTTCACTTGTATACTGCTTTAAGATTCGTTAATTAAACATTTTCGTGACACTAATAATAAATTATGTAAACATGGTAACTGTTTAATTACTTTAAAAATAAAAAGATGAAATGTAATCTATTGTAATTCATAGTGAGTGTTAGATGTTAATAAATTACAGGTTAATATTTTATAAATTGAATTTTTTGTAAATGGTATAGAAAAATGAATCAAACTAATACTTCCATCAGCGAAGAAATTACAATAAACTCCCATAAGCTTCAAACCAGTCAACAAAACACACCGACTAACAGTCAAATAATACTTAGAACAACGAGACACCTTATTAATTAACCCATACAAACACATACACCACAAAACCCCTGCAGGTTGTCTAAAAAATAGTCGAAACTATAAACAAAAATTAAAAACTGCATAATTAAAAATATTTAAACCCTAGAAATATTTTCAAAACATAAATTTCTAGAATTATTTACATCAATAAAAATTTTGTAATCTAGTTTTCAGACGGTCTTACCAAACTATTACCCCCCTCACTACACACAATACCCATTATGTGTATAACCTTGTGTTTCATGATTTTTGAATATTGTGTGCCTTGTTTTAGCCATTATTTTAGTTCTTTTACTTATTTATTTGATTACCATTTTATACATAATGCCTCACGATCATAATTTATATGTTTTATATTATATTATGTGGCTAATATGTAATTGTTATAATATTTATGTAACTTAAATGTTGTATGTAATGCCTATTTTGTGTGTTTGAGTTTGTGTGGTTTGATGGGAGAAAACCTGTGATTTTTGTCCCAAAAACATTTTTTGATTTGTTTTTCACAAAGTTTTTTTGGCACTATTTAAGTAGCTAAGAATTGAATCCACTAATTTTTCCGTGTATTTCTTAAATTATTAGTGGAGTATTACAATTAGGTCGTGCTAATGTTTAGCTATTAAATTAAAAAAAGCCTTGTTACATGTTGTGAGTTTTAGTTTAATTTGGCGAACACCCTTTTATTTTTATTTGTTATATATGTTTTAAAATATTTGGAGTGTTAAATTTGGGCAATCCTTTTAAGCGGAATCAAGACAAAGAGAATGTAATAACAAAAGTTATGAATACAAGTAAGCCACAGGAAGGCATAAAAGATCAAATTGTTGTTGTTACTCAGCGGCTTGAGATTCAATCAAGATCGCTTGATACTGCTGTTAAACGTTTTGAAATGCGTGATGGTGAACTTTTTAGAAAAGTGGTTCGTGCTATGGAAAATAGAGATCAGGCACGTGCCAATATTTATGCTACTGAGCTTTGTGAAATTCGTAAAGTTGAAAAAATGCTTACTCATGCTTCTTTGGCATTGCAGAGTGTGTCGATGCGTTTGAGTACCGTTTCTGAGATGGGTGACCTAGTAGCTATTTTAAGTCCGGCAACAACAATGCTAAATAGTGTTCGTTCAGAAATGTGCAGTATTATGCCTGAGGCAAGTCAAGAGTTAGATAATATTGGTGGTATGCTTACAGAAATTTGTTCTTCAACAACTAATCAATATTCAAATATTTCTAGTGTGGGCACTCAAGTTGCAAATGAGGAAGCCTTAAAGATTCTTGAAGAAGCTGAATTTGCTGCTGAAAGCAAATTAAGTGATCGTTTGCCTGAAGTTATGCCTATGTATGGGGTACAAAACCGTAAAAGTTTAGAAGCCTAATAACCCTTTTTTTATGGCAATATCAATAGGCTATCTTTTTTTACTTTCTCAAAATAATAACCCTTCCCAATATTTTTGAGGTAATTGATTACAAAAATGTAAAACAATGCATAATTTATTTCTAATTGTATTTGATGGAATGAATGATGTGAAATTGTATGCATAGTGTGATTAAAGTTGTATAAAATGTGGAAAAACTTTTTTATAAACAAAATGTCAGTAACAAATAAAAACATTATAAAAACAACATGCTTGACGAAAAAATAAACAAATAAAACATGTGCAACCCATTTATTCAGCAATTAATATTGAGGCTATATTCTAACATTATAGTTGTAAATGTGACAAATATAACTACAATACATGCTATCAACCCATCAAATATAGACAACTTACAACCTAACATCAATCAACATCAACAACCACCACTACTGCTGCTGTAACAAAACACAACAAAACACAACAAATAAAACGAATAACAACTGTAATATTAGGAAGTTTAGTAGTCCCCAGTTGATTAGTACTGGTTGTCCGACGCCTGCAATGTTTGGGATTGCGTCAACAAATGGTCAAGTGGCTATTTGTTTTGTGCTTTGTGCGTTTGCAGTTTGTGTTGTAACCATTGGTGTGGCAAATGTTATTATCATTAGTATTGCTATTGTTGAAAAAATCTTTTTGTTTTTAATTTTTTCATATGTTTATTTTTCTCTATTATGTTAAATTGTTAATATTTTTATCTTAATAAATGTATCTTAGTTTTTGTATACTCGTTTTTAATAATTACTGTATTAGCGTGTATTTTTTATCTAAAGCAAAAAATAAAGGCCTAATTTTGTTTTCAAATTAAAATTCAGTTTTTGCAGTAGCAATACAGTGACCCTATACAGTGCATCAACTATTACTATAATTTGCTTTAATAATTATACCTAAAAATTCTTAACGCACAATTTAATGCTTGTGTTCAACACCCTTTTAACTTCCAACATTACTTATATCTAACACAAAAATGATCAAACAAACTACAAACAATACACCAAGATACAATACAAAAAATACCAATAACAAACAAAAAATACAGATCACACAAAACATTAAACACTACTATTTTTTAAAAAAAGAAAAAAAAGTTATTTACGGGTTTATTGTTTTTTGTCTATTTTTCTGAGAATCACTAATATACCAACTATGAGAACTATAATGATTGCGATTGCTGCACCTGCAATGTACCATCCGTAGGGTGGACTTTGTTCTAGTGGTATTGGTTCTACTGCTGTCGCATATACTGATAATTCCGTTTGTGCATATGTACCATAATAACTTGCTGAACCGCTAAAGTATGCATATACATCCCAATCACCTATAGCATCTGCTGGAGGCACCCAATTTATTGAATATCTACCGTTTGCATTGCTAGTTGTTGTACCTATGGTTACTGGGTCTCTGCCTTCTTGTTGAGCGTAAACTGTTACCTCAACACCTTCAGTGATTTTTGGACTTTCAAAGTGTTTGTAGACATGTAGCATCCATTCGCTTTGGCTTTCGTCGGATACTGCTGGAACTCCTTTTGGAAATCGCAGTTGTGCGTCGTCGCTTGTGGTGCCTGGTGAAATATCTATAACGGTTCCTGAGATCATTACTGGTGTGCCTGCTGTTGCTATAGGGTTTGATATTGAAGCTGTCATTTCGCTTGGACCTTTACCAACTGCATAAATTTTAGAATCATAGTAGTCTTGCGTTGCAATGATGCTGTCGCCAATAATTGCACGTTGACCCCATTGGCTTTGTCGGAATGCTCCATCAATTTCCCAAACAGGATTACCAGTCTCTATATCAAGTGCAAAGAATGGCGCGCCCCTCGTTAGAGGTATTGTAGGCGAGTGCACAAAGTGTCCCAAGTATACTTTACCATCTGAGACGAAACATATAACTGACCACCAGTTTTCACCGTGATAAGACTCGTTGTATTTGTCAGCATTCGCATATGTCCAAATTTCCTCCCCATTTGTAACATCGTAACAGTGTACAATGCCACCAACACTTGATGTTATAAATTTGCCGTCTACAATGATCCCTTCGCGTGCCGCCCATGCATCTGCATAGATACGTGTTTCTGTTTGCCATAAAAGTTTGCCAGATTCTAAACTGAATGCATAGTTAACTCTGTTTTCTCTTGTCCAGAAAATGCCTATCATGTCTTCTTGGCTAAAAGTTGCCCAGCCTGTCTGATATGTAGTTGCATCATAAACAAATCCTTCCCATTCTTGAGGTGCTTGGAACTGGCGGTTGAAAAGCATGTACCCGGTATTTTCTTCGTTAATGCTGATTCCTGTAAGGGTGAAGCCAGTTGCGTTGGGGGTGGTTGAGAAGATAACACGATCGCCTGGGAATGCCGCAACTAAACTTCCTGCACTAGCGGTCAGTCCTGATATTGAAACGTTGATGTCATAACCCATGGTTGCATTGAATGAACGAACATCGCCGTTAGAAGCTCGTGAATTTACTTGAGTGCCCCATCTATCATTTGCTCCAGTGCCTTCAGTAGTACGTGTTGCGGTGTACGTGGAGTTCCATTGTAATAACCGAAAACCAGCAGTTGCGTTGCCAGTAATTGAGTATTTTAGCATTTCGCCGCTTGGACCATAGAAAAACTGTCCAGCTGGAACACCGGTCATGTTGTATCGGAGTTCACCAGTTTTTGGTTCAATTGCGTACATGTTACCTGAAGTGCCAATCCAAAGATAAGACCATGAACCACGGTTATTCTCACTAATAAATGTAAGTATTTGTGCATGTGAGATTCTTGCGTTGCCTAGGCCGTCAAAGTTTCGTTCCCAAAGTATTTTACCTGTGTGTAAATCAACTGCAATAACCATTTGTGATCGATTAGGGGCTGATGAACCGCCACTGAATTCTCTGTTATAGTATAGAACACCTGCAACGATGACAGCGTTGTTGAATCTGCCCTCATATGCGTCACCGGCTTGGAAAGGGCTAGTGCCAGAATCTCCGCCAGCTAAACCGCCATTAACGTCACCAATATCCTTGCTCCATAAAATGTGTGCACTTTCAGGGGCATCATTGTATGGTGCATTTTGAGTAACTTGTATGTAATCTGTTCGTGAGTATAGCCAGCTTCCCATTATTGTGTACCATTCTCGTAGTTGTGAGTCGACTGGTCGTGTCCAGTATTCTGTGGGGAGGTTGTGTCCTGGGTAGTCTGGTTTCCAGTAGCCTTCAATGATTTGTAGGGTAATTGGTTCGCTTTCAGCTGGTTTCATATAACGATAAACTCTGTTGTTATTTGTTCCATAGGCATAATATTCTCCGTCGTATAGTGTTTGTAGTGTGTAGTTTCCTGGTTCGCTGAATGACATTTTTCTTCCGACTGTGCCTGTGGACCATGTTTTGCCTGTGTAGTTTGTGGCTTTGCCGTTGGGGTCGGTGATTTG
>JGI24702J35022_10000220_pt1 | contig 32069 bp, 17 predicted proteins | sample TergutTh196P4_FD_35022 | JGI IMG/M metagenome (IMG submission 35022) | reverse complement strand
GAGAATCGCCCCAGCCGTTATACTTGTCGATAAAAGTATTGTAGTTCCCGACGCTGTTTTGTACTCGCTGACAAAATTATTCCACGGGCCTAAAACTAAAGGACCGTTATATGTCAAAAGTCCCATATACTGATATCCGGAAATATTTGAAGTTTTCCATTCAAAAGTATAATTTCCGGAACTGCCGTCTGCTATATTATTACCGCTAAATTCACCATTTTCAATATTTGAGTAAAAGATTGTTACCTCAGCACCCGCGGCAGGAGGTGTACCGATATAATTAATATGCAACTTACTTGCCGTGTTTATCGTGATATCTTCAAAATACAGCACGCTTGTAAGCGAACCGATAAAATCCACATCTAAAGTCAGCGTTCCCGCCGCTTCTATTTCCATACTGCTTATTTTTGCGCTTGTTGAAAAATGTACGTTCCCGCCGGCCAAATCAAATCTTCCATCAAAATTTATGTCCGCTCCGGACATAAAATGCATATCCCCGGCGCCGGTTTTGTTTATCCAACCTGTTCCATTTATTTGTCCGCCAAATGCTAAATCATTGTCCGCGCTTATTGTCATCGTTGCATTGTCTAATGCATAATGCGCGCCCGCGCTCATTGCTGCGCCCGTTGCCAACTCAAATACGCTTCCGTTGCTGAGATTATGTACGCCTGCAAAAGTATTGTTTGTTACTATCGTATTTCCGCCTGTCTGCGTGAATACTCCCGTATATTCTGAACTGTTTCCGTTTATATTAAATATTCCTGCGCTCTTTTCTATCAAGCCAAATCCGCTTATTCCGCTGCTTATCGTTACCGTTCCGACTCCAGTTATCGTTATCGTTCCCTGAGCAGTATTATATATGTCATTTCCCTGCCAGCCGGCGCTGTTTCCCGTAAACGATATGCTCTTTCCGCTGTCTGCCGATAACTCTAAAAGTCCAGCATTGTATATCGCTCCGCCGTTTCCGTTTGTTGCCGTTGCTTTGTTTCCTATAAAAGCTCCTTCGCCTGATATTTTTAATAACGAATTTGTATTATTGTATATCGCTCCTCCGGAAAATGCCGTATTGCCGCTGAATATTGCATTAGTATTAGTAAATGTTACTGTTGAAGCATTCATATTGTATATCGCGCCACCATTATTACTATCTGCCGTATTGCCACTGAAAATTATACTACTGTCGGTAAATGAAATTGTTGAAGAAGAACCATTGTATATCGCTCCTCCGAAAGAGGAAGATGCCGTATTGCCACTGAAAGTTATACTACTGCCAGTAAATGAAATTGTTGAATTCTGATAATTGTATATCGCTCCGCCGGAGCCGGCTGCATTGTTTGTAAATGTCACAACGCTGTTTGAGAAATTTACAAAAGAATTACTGCCTGTAGTATATATTGCTCCGCCATTTTGACCCGCCATATTATCTGTAAATGTAGCTGTACTGTCTATAAAACTTAAATAAGACCTGTCGGTATCACCTAGAATATATATCGCTCCGCCGAAGCCGTAACTACTAGCTTGATTTCCGGTAAAAGTCGATATACTATTTATAAAAGCAGCAGTTGCGATATTTATATACAATGCCCCGCCGGAACCGTTTATAGCTCGATTTTCTGTAAAAGTCGCTATACTATTTGTAAAAGTAGCAGTTGCGGCGTCTACATACATTGCCCCGCCGCTGCTTGCCCTGTTATAGTTAAATATTGCTAAATTTCCATTCTCAAAAGTCACATTTGAACCGTCTGTGGCATATATAGCCCCGCCATTATTTACAACACTAACTGCAACATTATATGCAGTATTGCTTATAAATGTTGCTACACCGCTTGAAAAAGTTAAAGAAGAATTAGCTCCTGTAATATATATCGCACCGCCGATACCGCTTGCTCGATTTCCGATAAAATCCACGATTGAATTTGAAAAATTTAAAAAAGAAGCAAGGTTTGTAATGTATATCGCTCCGCCATCAGTTCCCGCTGTATTGCTACTGAATGTTACCGCACTACCAGTAAATGAAATATTTGCATTACCGGTATTGTATATTGCACCGCCAGAAGATGCCGTATTGCTGCTGAATATCACTGTAGCGCTTGTGAATGTTATTCCTGAATTACTATCATTGAATATTGCACCGCCGGAATTATTTGCCCTATTACTGTGGAAAGTTACAGTGCTTTCCGTAAATGAAATTCTTGAATTATTTCCGTTATTTATCGCGCCGCCGAAAATATTTGAACTATTACTGTTGAAAATCACTGTAGAGCTTGTAACTGTTATTTCTGCTCTAAACTGGTTAAGCACTGCTCCGGTATTATTTGAGCTATTATTGTTGAAAGTCATTGTAGAGCTTGTAATTGTTATTATTGCCCTATTATCATTAAGCACTGCTCCGCAGGCATTTCCTGCACTGTTGTTTGTGAAAACAGATGTGTTATTTTCAAAACTTATTTTACTTCTGTCGTTGTTGTATATCGCTCCGCCGTTACTGCTTGCCGTATTATTTATAAATTCTACTACACCGTTTGAAAAAGTTAAAGAAGCATTAGCTCCTGTAATATATATCGCTCCGCCGGAACCGTTTGTTATTTGATTTCCCGTAAAAGTCGTATTACTATCCATAAAAGTAGTAGCTGTTCTGTCAATTAAATACATAGCTCCGCCACCGGGTGAGTAACTAGGGTTAAAGTTATTATTTGAAAAGACATTAGTTCCGCTGGCAATTATTACGATTGATCTACTATTATTATCACCATTAAAAAAAGTAGTAATTGCTCTATTATTATTATAAAAATTAACATTGTATAAATTTAAAGTAATATCAGCGTCTGGTTGATCATAGCTCGAATGTAAATAAATTGCCCCATACATAGATAACATATTTTGTATTGTAATATCATTAATTATTAGAGATTTATTTGTATATGATGTAGTTGTGTTAGTTACTTCTATATATGATGAAGTGCCATTCCCTGTTAATATATGACTTCCCCCGTTAATAGTTTTATAGGTAGCAGAAGAGTTTGTACCCCAAGTAGGAGTACCATTATTACCAAATATAAAATCACTGGTTATATTGATTGTATTGTTACTACTATTTTCAAAATAAGTTTTAAAGTCATTATAATTCCCAGCATTTTGCTGCGCCCCAACCTTAGCCAAGCAAAACAACAACAAAAATAGCGATAGAAATAAGATTTTTTTCATCTGGTTTACCTTTAAATAATCAATAATTTTCATAATAATCACGGAATCGGATTGCTCTAAAAACTCAGTTTGTCATACCGGCAAAAGCAGGTATCTGCGTTTTTTTGGATTTGTCCTGCGGCAGCGACAAAAATGTATTTCGATTTTTATCGGAATAACACAGCGCGGACTGGATTTTTAGAGACATCCGATCGTTAGACTCTAATTATACCAAAATGAATATCCGCACAGCAAGCTGTGCGGTATCAACGGGCACGGAAAACGCATGAAAAATATTTACCTACGAAAGGCAACCCAAGCAGTCAAGTTGCTTCCGGTGCGCTCACGTCTCGCGGTTCGTGACTTCGTCGGACACTCACCCAGCAAAAGGAAACATCTACAATTGGGTGTCTCTAAAAAATACCTGTTTGTCATTCCCGTGAAAACGGGAATCCACATTGCTTTTTTCTCGACGACAATGGCAAACATGGATTCCCGTTTTCACGGGAATGACATGGCGTAGACATGGTTTTTAGAGACGTCCAATTGTGTGTAAAGGTAAGTACGCAGGAGGAGAATTAACGGCCAGATGCTGAAACAAGTTCAGCACAAAAAAACCTTTTATCTATTATCTTTTCTATGCCTTTATTCCACCACCACAACCACTCTTCTGTTTGCCATTCTTCCGGCTTCGGTGTCATTTGAAGCGGCAGGCAATACCGACGAAACTCCTACATATTCTATTTTTTCGGCGGATATTCCGCTGTTTACAAATTCATCATACACCGTCTTGGCTCTTAACCTTGACAGTTTTTTGGGCGTATTCTCGAAAGTGTCCGCATGTCCTTCTATGGATATTTTTTTGTATTCGTATTTTTTTATCGCTTCCGCCTGCTTTTTCAGCTCTATCATCCAATGCGGCGATAACTCATGCTTTCCGGACATAAATCTTAGTTCAAACGATTCAAGTATCGGCTTAAGCATTCTTCCCTGTATTTCTTTTTTCTTTTTCATCAGATCTTCATCGCTGATCTCAGCAGAAACTCTTTTTCTTCTTTCCTCAGTGTGCCTTGCCTGCTCTTCCTGCTTTTTTCTGATCTCCTCTTTCGCTTTTTGCCGTTCGGCTATTATCAGCGCATCTTCCGTTTTCCTCTCTGCGGCAAGCATTATTTCATATTCCATGATCTTTGCGTCCGTTCTTCTTTTTTCCGGCTGAGTATGCGCATCGTTAGCGCGAATATCCTGATGTAACGGAACAGTTAAAGACAATGCCGCTGCTGCTGCAGCTTTTTCTTTCTCTGCTTTTATTCTTTCTTTTTCCTCTTCTTTTTCGATTCTTCTTTTTTCACGTTCTCTAATTCTTCTTGTTTTTTCATAAACTGCGGTTTCCGCATTGATCCGTTTTCTTTCTTTTCTGGCTTTTTCTTTGGCTTCTATGTTTTGAACTATCATTTCATTATATACGGATGACAGCGTATATCTGATTCCTGCATTTGCGTAAATATTACGATATCTGTCCGCTGTATAAAAACTCGCGTTCGCAAACAATTTTATATCCGGAGTTACATTTACTACTCCTCCTGCCCGCACTCCCGCCGCGCCTTTTCCTTCCTTCGAACCTCTTGTTTTAAAACTGCTCCCCGTTCCTTCAAACTTACTTTCTATCTCAGGCAGATCTCCGTCCAGCAAATATTTATACTCGCCCCTTACATGCCATGCATATTTTTCTCTTTCTTGATTGACTCCTGCTCCTAACCTCGCCGCAACCCTTTTGTAACTGTTTCTTGAAACTATCAAATTCAGGCTTTCCGCTCCGCTTTCATTTATTCCGTCATAACTTGAATTCCTTATTTCCATTCCCGCGTAATATCTAAAATCGGTTATGTCGTTTATCGGCTTTTTTCCGGCTCCTTCTATGTCCGCGTTTAATGTCATGCCTTTAAACTCGGAGCTCGCTTCACGATGCGCAAATTCAATATATCTTTCCGTGCTGTATGAATCCAAACTTCCGGATAAAAGCCCTTTTACTTCCCATTTGTCCTTTATGATCCCGCCGTATAATCCTAAACCTGTATTTGTGACATCCGCCGTATTATTCGGATCCTGCGATACATTATGTTTATTGATTTTTCCGAATATGCCGAACATAATATCCGGTTCCGCCGTAAATATGTCATATCCCGCTGATACGCCTATAGCGGTATCCGTATAATCATTTATCGAATTTTCATCGCCTTGATTCATTATTACGTTAACTTTAGCCTGCAGCCATAAATCTTTGCTTCTTATCATTCCGTCGCTGTTTTTTATTCTGTCATATATTTCATTGCTTCCTCCGTCCGCTCCGCCGCTCCTTATCACATTCGCTATAAAATATCCCGCCGCCTGCGAAAGCGCCCTGCGCTGCCCCTTTTCTTCCAAACCTTCTATTTTAGATATTATATAATCCAAATCTCCGGCTGAATCCGCCGAAAGTACGTCGTATACTCCGGCTGTCTGTTTTTGATTGAACGTAATGCCTTCCAGTTTGGAGAAATTGGTTTGCAAATTATCGCCGTAAACCGTAAGAGCTATCCAGTTTTTATCCTCGAGCAGATAGTCATATTGCAGGCTGTAGCTGGAAACGGATACTCCGCTTGAAATATTAATAACGTCATAAGCGCTAAAACTTTCCAATAAAACGGAATAATTAATTAATGTAAATATTTGTTTTCTGAAATTCATATTGGATATATTTGTGATAAGTTCCGAAGAACTGCCCAAAGTTGCCGTACCGTCAACACATATTTTATCGCCTGCGTCGCCGCTGATCAAGTCCATTTTCAATGTTCCGTCGGCTTTAAGATCTTTAACATAGAGTTTATTTTGCTGCCCGTCTTGCATATTTAAAATTGTACCCGTACTGTACTCAAATAGTCCGGCGCTAAAACTTGCGCCGTCCTTAAAATTAAAATTCCCGCCTGATAAATAAATATTCGCATGATTATTTAAAGAATTCGCGTATAAATTGAAATCTCCAGCTCCTCCAATAAATATCTTTGCATTATCAGCGCTGCCTGCTATTGAATCGCGCATTTCTACGGAAGCGCCGAAGTCGGTAATAAAATAAATTTTGCTGTTTCTTCCGGCATACAGTCCGTTACCGCTGTCTGCATTTGCGGCTGTATTATTTTCAAATACCGTGCCATTTGAATTATTACTGTAAAAATGAACGACTGAAATCACATTGCTCAAACTTTCCACATATACGGCTCCGCCTTTTCCTTCGGATGAATTATTCGTAAATGAAGCATTATAAAATTCCGCAAAACCGCCGTTAGCAACATATACGGCTCCGCCGTCTCCGGCTCTGTTATTTTGGAATATTGTTGAACTGCCGTTAAATGTAAGCGTCGTGTTGTTAACCGCATATATCGCTCCGCCGTTTCCGCTCGCACTATTATTATTAAATGCTGTTACACTTGAAAATGTAAGTGTCGTATTGCCATCCGCATATATTGCTCCGCCGTGATTTGCCATATTGCCTGTCATTTCAACTTCGCCGAATATCACTCCCGCATTTTCTGCATGTAAAAAACCGCCGAAATGATTCGCCGTGTTTTCTGCTGCCGTTAAACTTGTACTTGAAAAATCTATATTTCCGCCGTTCAAATATATTGCTCCGCCATTAAAGGCATAATTATCTGTAAAGTGTGTAGAACTGCTTCTAAAATTCAATGTTGAAGATTTAGAATATATTGCTCCGCCGCTTCCGGCTGAATTATTGCCTGTAAACCACACAAACCCGCCGTCAAAAGTTACGGACGTACCGATTATATACAATGCACCGCCGCTATTTGTGCCGGTTGCGGAATTATAATTAAACTTTGTTGAACTTCCGCTAAATGTAAGCGCCGTGCCGGAACTTGCATATATCGCTCCGCCGGAACTTGCCGTATTGCTTGTAAATGTTACAATGTTGGTGAAATTTATATTCGCACTACTAGCAAATATTGCACCGCCGGAACTTGTTGCCCGATTATTATTAAAGATTGTTGAACTTCCTGTAAAGTTCAATCTTGAATCGTCGTCAGCATATATTGCTCCGCCGGAGCTTGTTGCCGTATTATAATTAAAAGTTGTCAAATTCCCTGAAAAATTCAAATTGGAGAAACTGTTATCGGCATATATTGCTCCGCCGGAATTTGCCGTATTGCTCGTAATCGTAACATTTCCGAAAACAGCAACGGATATTGAATATAAAAATCCTCCGAATCCGTTTTCTGCCTTATTCCCTACTGCAGTTACGGCCGAACCTGTGAAATTTATACTACCGCCGCCCAAAAATATTGCCCCGCCCCCAGAGCCTGCAGCTGTATTATTCGTAAATGTAACAACACTGTTTGTAAAAGACAGAGAAGAACTGTTACTGTTAATAAATATCGCTCCGCCAGTATCTGCTTTATTATGATTAAAGCTTACTGAACTTTCGGTAAAAGCCAATGTCGTTCCTGATACTGCATATATAGCTCCCCCCTCATTAGCCGTATTACTTGAAAATGTCACATTACTGCCGTTAAAATTCAAAGCCGAATTGCTGCTGGTAGCGTATACTGCTCCTCCGAAAACATTTGCTGTATTGCCGGACATGTTGACATCAATGCCGTTAAAGTTTAAAACAGTTGTTCTTGTTCCGGCTCCGATCCATGTTCCTGTAACATACAAAGCTCCGCCTGATACTCTTGCTTTATTGTTAGACAGATTTACGTTTCTTGTAAAATCGGTGTTTCCGTTATTGTTAAGATATAAAAATCCACCATTATAGGCCTCATTACCTATAGCCCTGAGATAAGTATCAAGAAACCGTACAATTGATGTCCCGTTCATATAAATTACGCCGTTTCCTTCAGCTGCATCTAACTTGGATTCATTATAATTAATTGTAGTAGACAAACCGGAAAAAGTTATCGTAGAACCGCCTGTTGCATATATTGCTCCGCCGCGTTGGGCGGTATTGCCTGTAAGCTCTACGTCTCCGTTGAAAGTCAAACTTCTTTCCGTATATATCCCTCCGCCATACAGGGCGGCGCGGTTACCGGAAACATTCACTGAACCGTTAAAAACAGTTCCTGACACAGCTGTTGTGGCGCTGGCGTATAAAAATCCGCCGGAACCGGTCTGAGATATATTTCCTATTGCCTCAATATTCGTATTTCTAAAAGTCATATTCCCTCGTGGATCTAAAAATACCGCTCCACCGGAACTTGCAGCAATATTTTCTCTGAATGTCAAAGTTGAATCGGTAAATGTCATTGTGCTGTAGTTTGTCCCTCCGCCAGCATATATGGCGCCGCCGCTACCGCTTTCGGCTTTATTTCCGATAAAGGTAGCGAAACTGTTTGTAAAAGTAGTATTTGTATAACTAGCCAAGTACATGGCGCCGCCAGAAGCTGAAGCGGTATTGGATGAAAACGTTGCTGTACTGTCTATAAAATTTAAGTAAGATCTATCGTTAATGCTGGTGGCGGTAATATATATAGCCCCGCCATCATTATTTTGGGCATTATTTGACAAAAATGATACAGCCGAATTATTAAATGTTACCGTTGAATAATTCCCTATATAAATCGCGCCGCCGGAACTTGCAGCAACATTTCCGTTAAATATTAAAGTTGAGTCGGTAAATGTCATTGTGCTGTAGGCTGTCCCTCCGACATATATTGCTCCGCCTGATCTGCTAGAGCTATTAACAGAAAAATGAGCCTCTACTTCATTAAAAATAGCTCTCGTCCCATTACCAATGAATATAGCCCCGCCTCCTTGCCCCCCAACTGGTACCGCTGAAGAAATATTGTTATTAAATTCCAGATAACTATTATGAACACTCATATATGAAGTTTGCCATGCATCTATTGCTCCACCATTGTCGCGCGCATTATTATTGTTAAATGACATTGAACTGTTTGCAACATTAACTATTGATTGCATAACATGAAGCGCTCCTGCCGCATTTCCGGCAGCAATATTATTATTGAATGTTACTGTACTGCCTGAAAAATTAACAATGCTGCCGGATTGCAGTTCAATAGCCCCTCCACCGACGCTAGCCCTATTATCTGAAAAAGCTGCATTGCTGTTTATGAAATCTAAAAGAGAGTTGCTGCCGGTAATGTATATTGCTCCGCCGGAACCGTTTGCAGTTACATTTTCAGTAAAAGCAATGCTGCTGTTTGTAAAAGCAGCAGATGTTCTGTCGGCTAAATATAATGCCCCGCCATTACTGTTGCTGCTGTTAACTGAAAAAATTACGCTGCTGTTTGTGAAATTTAAAAAAGAAGTACGATTACCGGGAGTACCGCCTGTGCCTCCTGCAATATATATTGCTCCTCCTAAACTGCTTACCCCTGTGGCTCTATTTTCTGTAAATGTTACACTGCTGCCTGTAAAATTTAAGAAAGTATTGCCATCAGTATTGCTGCCAGTAACGGATATTGCCCCGCCGTTTCCGCTAGCGCTATTTCCGGTAAATGTTGTGGTGCTATTTTCGAAAGTAGTTGTTGTTCTATAAACTAAATTCATTGCACCGCCGCTTCCATTAAAATTATTATTTGAAAATACAATTGTTCCACTGGCATTTATTACAATTGATCTATTAGTACCCCCCATATTGGTATTAATTGCTCTATTGTTATTATCAAAATCAACATTATATAAATTTAAGGTGATATTACTTGAATTCGTATTCAATGAATACAAATAAATTGCGCCATATGAATATCTCATATTCTTTACAATAAGATCATTAATATTTAAAATTCTATGATCATCTGGAGTTCTATTATAAACCACTAAACCAGAATTTACATTTCCAGAACCATCTAACGCACTTTTATTACCGTTAAATAAGCCATTAATAGTCTTAACATTAGAGGCAGTACCGCCCAACCAAGAACTAGTACCATTAAGCATGATAGTACTAGTAGTTAAATTGATTGTATTAGAACTACTGCTGCCATCGTAATTAATTGTACTAGTGAAAACACTAGTAAATGCAGTCCAATCAGAGACATCCACTCCGACTGCCCAAGGAGCACAAAACAATAACAAAAACAATGATAACAATAAAATCTTTTTCATTAGTTTTCCTTGCCGCAAAAGCGTATTGCCATGTCATTATTATTCTAAATACAATTCGAAAAAAATTCAACGCTTTTTGATTGATTTTTCAATATCTTTCATTTTATCCTTATTTTCAAGCTTATAGTATTTGTTTATACAGCCCGTCCGGCATTTTGGAGTGCAGGTGTTGTCGCACGGCTCTACATGCACGGTAACAAGCGTATTTTCCAGCTTTGAGGCGATTGCGGAATCTAATTTTCTTGTAATTTCGTGAGACTGCAAAACAGTCATCTCCGGAGCAACCAGAATATGAAATTCCACAAACCTTCTGTTTCCCGCTTTTCTTGTTTTTAAATCGTGGTAACCCGTTATATTTTTGTCCGTTCTTATTATATTTTCAACCGCTGCAACTTCTTCGTCGGGAAGGCAAATATCAAATAAATCTCTTGCCGATTTAACGGTCAGTGAATATGCCGCTTTCAAAATCATCGCGGCAACGATCAATGCTGCTGCAGAATCAAGCCAATAAATATTTGCTTCAGGATAGAAAAACTTAACTACGATTATAATAAGAAGCGCAGCCATGACCCCGAGAGAAGTATATACGTCCGTACGCAAATGCCAGCCGTCGGCTTCCAAAGCTACGGATTCCGCTTTTTTCGCAACGGCAAATAATCTGTTTGAAATAAAAAAATTAACCGCAGAAGATATAAACATAACTAAAACGCCGATAACGGGCATTACAATTTCCTGCGGATTGATAAGGCGGGCGACCGCTTCATAAATAATATAAACTGCCGCGGCAAATATAAGCAAAGCTTCTATCGTTCCCGATATATTTTCAAACTTTCCGTGTCCGTAGGGATGGTCATTATCGTCGGGCTGCGAAGATTTCTTGACGGCAAACAATGCTATAAAAGAAGCGATAAGATCTATAAGCGAGTGAACCGCTTCCGATATTACGGAAACGGAACCTATCGCTATCCCGACAATAAGTTTGCCAGAGGTTAAGAAAGTGTTTGAATAAACCGAAAGTTTCGCGGTTTTTACGGCCTGTTTTTTTATCTCTTCTTTCATGAATAATTCCCTCTGACTGCAGAGTCAAACTTCTTATTTCACTCCTTGCTATCCGCTTCTTCCTTATCCAGGTTCTGCTGTTTTGCCATTCTTTCAAGTTCCGCTTCTACTGACCCGAGTATCGGGATTTTAACTTTAAGAAGCACCGGCATCTTTTTTTCGTCCGCCGTAACCCAGACACGCATTTTGCCGCTGGCATTAACAATGCCCGCGTTTTTTCTTATTGCCGGCTCCAGCACAAAACAGTTGAATGTTCCCGCCGGAACGGAAACTTTTTCTTCTTTCAAAACACTGATCGTAAGCGGCCACGACAAATCTCCGGAATGCGCGTCTGCAACGTATTTATCTCCGGCTTTAATATCCATTGTCCTTATGTAGTATAAAGCCGAAAGAACATCCTGAAGATTTTCCGGAATCGCGCCTTTTTTCATTTTACCGTTGTCGTTAAGCAAAAAAGTGCGTTCCGGATGATTAAAGTATAAAGTTTCCAGTTTTTTCCATCCGCCTTCGGATATGTTCGACGAATATCTCAGAGAAACTTTGCTTTCCTCGTCAAGCCACGACTCATTTACGTCGCGCACCTTAAAAAAATTGTCAAAAAACGGTTTGGTCTTCGCGTAAGAATATATATGATGCGCTTTTCTGCCTTCTATATCGTCAAAACCCCTAAGCTCTAAAGTCGCTTCTCCGACGGTTATAAACTTCCATCTCGCGTTAAACACAAGTTTTTCGTATTCAGGCAAAGGGCTGCCTTCATGTTTACGCCATACATGAGATCTCTTTGCCTCTTCGGTTTTCGCAAGTTCTTCCTTTAATTTATTTGCGACAAAATCAATCCTTTCCTCATTCGCAGCTTGTTTTAAAGCTCCCGAAGCAAAGGAAAAAGAAACAGCCAAGATGATCAAAATACCAATTTTTTTCAACATAATCACAGCCTAATGCATATATATACATGGCAGCTGCAAAAACGGCAAATTAAAAACAAGTCCGCAATTGACGGCAGAGCCGTTTTACCGTGCAGCTATGCCTGCGAATCTTTGATTATAAGATTTGCAGCTTGTTTTAAAGTTTTGCAAACCGCCAGAGGTTTTATTTTCCGGCTTTTAATTTTCTTTTGCTGCCGTTTGCCGTGTCCGGTTAAAACCAGAATGCCTTTGCCGCCGGAATTGTATCCCAAAAGATAGTCGCGTATGCTGTCGCCGACGGTATAAGATTTTTTAAGGTCAATATTATGTTCTTTTGCGGCTTTTAAAACCATTCCGATTTTAGGTTTTCTGCAGCCGCAATTGTCTTCGTCAATGTGCGGGCAGAAGTACAAACCGTCTATTTTCGCGCCTTGTTCTTTCAATAAATCAATAAATTTTTTATTTACCTTTTTCAGTTCTTTCCCGCTAAACATTCCTCTTGCTATGCCGGACTGGTTTGTAACTACTATAATTTTAAAGCCGGCCCCGCGAAGCTTATCAATACTTTCTGCGGAATAAGAATAAAGCTTTACTTTATCGGGCGAACTTAAATAATTCTTATCGAAAATAAGAGTTCCGTCCCTGTCTAAGAATGCCGCAGGCTTTTTAGTATTGTTTTTTCCCATAGCTCTTTTCCCGTTTTAAAAACCGGTTTTACCGTCAAAACGGCGGTTTTTTCTTTTATTTCATCGTTGGCAAAATGCCCGATTTTGACAGCGTCTTTTGCGGTCGTAATTAAATATGATCCGCCGGTTTTGTCAAAAATATCTAAAATCATTTTTTCATCATAAGTTTTATGATCGCGCAAAACAAAACTCTTTTTTATTTTGACGCCGGATTTTTCTATCGAATTTATAAAACCTTTGCCAAAACCTATGCCGCTTAAAGAATAAACGTCTTTGCCGGTAAATTTATTGACGTCAAAATCTTCATTTAAATTGATATTTTTGTATTCGTAATTCCCGTAACAAGTTATAACGGGCTCTTTTCCCGAATAATTAAAAATCTTATCTTTAAGTTTTTCCAGTTCCTGCTGTGAAACCATATCGGAATTGGTAATAATAACCATACCGGCTCTTCTCAAAGCATCCGGTTTTTCCCTGAGTATTCCCGCCGGAATAATCATTCCGTTCCCAAACGGATTTGCGGCATTGACGCACACGATATCCAAATCTCTTTTAATTTTCCAATGCTGAAAGCCGTCGTCCAGAACAAAGATGTCAGGTTTGATGCTGCCGTAAAATTTTAACGCATTGCCGTATCTGTCGGGACCGGCTATAACGCCGGCAGAAGGAACGCTTCGCGCAATCAAAAGCGATTCATCTCCGCCGTCGGAAGGATTTACGTCAAAAGCGCCGGATTTCAAAAGCATCGCTTCTTTGCTTTTGCGTCCGTAACCGCGCGTCAAAACAACAGATTTCAAATCCTGCCGCGTTATAAAATCTAAAAGCTCTATAACTACCGGCGTTTTACCCGTGCCGCCCCACGTCAAATTCCCCACGCTGATAACCGGTTTATCCAGCGTTTTTGTTTTTGTAAAACGTCTGTCGGCTTTAGACAAAAAATCATATACAAGCGATAAAGGATACAACAGCTTTCTTGACAAATTTATTCTCCCTGCAACAATTAACAATTGGGTCTCTCTAAAACCTCCATTGTTAATTGCCTTTTTTACAAAGTTCCCACAATTTTATATATTTCATCAGCGTATAAAAACACGAATAAAGCAAAGCAAGTATAAATCCCGTCAAACCGTCTAAAAAACCTCTTTTGAATATGTACATTTTCAAAAACATCGCGCACGGGTTAAAAACAAGATTTATAAATCTGAATTTTTTCCCTTTTTCAAACATTTCTTTTGCGCGTAAATCGGTATAATAGTCCGATTTTTCGACAAAATGTTTTATGCTGTCATAAGGATAATGAAGTATGTCGCCTTTAAAATATTTTTTATTATTACCTTTATATTCGATATCTTCATGAACAAGCTGATTTTTATATTTTGCTTTAGTTTTGTTAAACAATACCGGATGCCTGTAATCGGGATACCAGCCCGAATGAAGGATCCATTTGTTTATAAACCTGCTTCTTCTCGGCGCAAGAAAAATATCGCCGTCAGGAGAATTTTTAAGCTGTAAAACTATTTCTTCTTTCAGTTCCGGCGAAATTCTTTCGTCGGAATCAAGACATATCACCCATTCATAAGAACACTGCTCCAAAGCAAAATTTCTTTGCGCGCCGAAACCTTCGAATTTATTCAATATAACCTTGCAGCCCATTTCTTTCGCAATATCGACAGTTGCGTCCGCGCTGAAAGAGTCAACGACGATAATTTCATCAGCCCACTTAACGCTTTCAACGCACGCTTTTATATGTTTTTCAACGTTCTTTGTAATAATATAAGCCGAAACTTTTCTCATTTTTTCCCCGTCATTACTTTATTGTAAACGCCGGTAACTTCTTTCACCATATTGTCTATCGTAAATTTTTTCTCGACAAACTCTTTTCCGCATTTCCCGAACCGTTTCGCTTTTTCAGGATCTTCTATAAATATTTTTATCGCTTCCGCCGTTTCATCCGTATCGGACGGCTTTATCAAAATGCCTGTCTTCCCGTCAATAAACGTTTCAGGAATTCCGCCTATATCGGTGCCTATAACAGGTTTTCCCAAAGCCTGCGCTTCAATAAGAACGTTTCCCACGCCTTCGGTATCCCATGACAGAAGGCAAAATATATCCATGGCAAGGATAAACTTCTGCACCTGCTCCCGATAACCCGTAAAATAAACTATATCGTCAACGCCCAAAGATTTCGCGTACTCTTTCTGTTTTTCAATTCCGGCGCCGGCTCCCACGATCAGATAGCGCAAATCGGGATAATGCTGTCTGAGTTTTTTTGCCGCTTCTATCAGATAAATCTGCCCCTTGCCTTTGAAATCAACTATCGCGGCAGCCGTTCCTATAACGGTTTTTCCTTTTAAATCATAAGTTTTTATTATATCGGCGCAATCGGCATTGATATCAAATTTATCAAAGTTTAATCCGTTATAAACGACATAAACTTTATCCGACGGAACTTTCTCATATTTTATAAGCCCGTCCGCAACGGCTTTTGAAACTGTGATCACTGCATCAGCCAATCTGTAGTGCAGTCTGCTGTAAAAACCGTGACGCGTATCCTGCCTTCTGTGAAAAATAATTTTTGTTTTAGGGCAAAAAATTCCCGCTATGATCGACTGCCAGTAAAGCTTTCCCTGATGCACGTGCACTATATCGATATTATATTTTTTGATTATTTTTATCAGCCTGAAAATTCCGACGGGATCCAAAGATCCGCCGGCTTTAAAATTAACGGTTTTGAGATTTTTTTCGAGGGACTGCTCAAACATATAAGTGTCTTCGGCAACGCCCATTATATTTTCTGCAAGTCCTGATTTTTGAAGAGTGTCGGCAAGAAAAAGAGTCTTTTTTTCCGCGCCGCCGACAGCTTTTGAGGAAAAAATATGAAGCACATTATATTTCATTAAAATATCTTTTTACCGAGAGATATGTACTCTTTTACCGTCGCCCTGAAAAACGTTTCCGCGTATTTCATTCCGTGGCTTTTGATTTCGCCCCAGTACTGGTTTAAACCCTGCGCAATTCTTACATAATTCCTAGACGCAAGCTGGGTTTTATAGCACTCAATCGCTTTTTTCTTATCTTCCCATTCGGCGCTTATATCAAAAATACAGTTCGGATTAAGCGGAGTCCACACCGAGTAAGCGTATATCATAATGTTCAAATCTATTTTCTTTTTTATTTTTATTAAAGCTTTTGAAACGGCGCGGTGGTCGGGATGATTATCAAACCAAAACGGAAGAAAAACTATCTCCGGAGCGGTTTTTTTCAGAAGCATCTCCAAATTTTCTTCAAAATGTTTATTTCCGTCTAAAGATCTTAACGGAAACTGTAAAAAATGATTCCGTTTGGAACCGAGCATCGCCGCCGCATGCTCAGACTCTTTCATTCTTTCGGCGCTGTCAAACGTACAAAACGCGATCTCGGCGCTCTTGCCGGCTTTTGTATGTTTTAAAATCGTCCCCGCGCACCCTACGGCTTCATCGTCCTGATGCGGAGCGATAACAAGAACCTTCTCCGCCGGAAGAGCTTCCTCTTTCGGTATTGAATAATTAACAAAAGGCTGGATATGCTCAAACAATCTGAAAAGATGCCTGTAGCGTAAGTATTTCATTTCACTCTCCGCATATAAAAAATAAATATATTTTAAATAATTTTACTATATTTTTATATGAAAGTCTCTACGGTTTAAGTTTATTTTAAAGCAGATCGTTTACAAAGCAGATTTTTAGATGCGGTCAATATATGTTATTTTTGCAGTTTTTTGTTGATTTCTTCAATAAGATTTTTATTTTTTGAAAGTTTTTCCGAAAGTTTTACATAATGAAGAAGATTGGGGTTATGTTTAATAAGCATTTTTAACGCGCCCAGAGACGATTCGCCGAACTTCTTTTCCCCTTTTAAAACTGGAAGCGCTTTCGGCATGTTTAGTTTTCTGGCAAAACTCGGAGGTATTTTAACAAAACTAAGATTGATTTTCTGGGCGGTATAAATTAAAACGTTTTCTTCATCCTCAAGTTCCTGCTCTGCCCTAAGCATGAGAGTTAAATCGTCTATTCCGAAAAAAAGCATCGGATCATATGTAATTTTGTTTTTGTCTTCAAAGTTTTTAATCGCGGAGCTGAACTCGCTCTGCATTTTCTGCTTACATTGAGCGGCCTGTCCCTCAAAACTTGAAGGATACACAAAAGCAATCAGTTCGTTCCCGCTGTCATGATAAAGAATAAACCGCTCCGCGTAAAACATTTCTCCGCACGCGGGACAGCAGACAATATTTATCTCTCCGGAAATTAAAGCTTCTTTAAGCTCCGGATTATCCGATACGCTTATCGCAGATAAAAGCTCTGCTTCAAAAACTTCTCCGCACGGGCATTTGATTTCTTCCAAACTTGAAATTGACATAAAAAACCTTAACAAACCGTAATTACGAATTACAAATCAACGACAAACCGCCTTTTTAGTTTTTTATTCGTAATTGCCTTTTTAAAGCGCTATATACTTTGCTTTCTTCACGCCGGCTATTTTAGACAGTTTATCAACAACTTCATTTGAAACTTCGCTGTCAACTTCAATAATAGTGAGCGCTTCGCCGCCGAGATTTTTTCTTCCTACGTTCATTCCCGCTATGTTTATGCCGTTATCGCCCAAAGAAACTCCGACTTTGCCGACTACGCCGGGTTTGTCGTCGTTAATAATCATCACTTTTCCGCCTTCGGGAGCGACATCAACGCTCAATCCGTTAATTTTTACTATTTTAGCGTTCTTATCGCCGAAAAGCGTTGCCGACACCATGCTTTCAGCCTTATCCGTAATTATTTTTGCGCTGATAAGCCCGGTGTAATCGCCGGCAGCGCTATGTTTAATTTCTTTTACGTTGATTCCTCTTTCTTTGGCCATCAAAGAAACGTTAACGGAATTTACTTTTATGTCAAGAATGCGTCCGAGTAAACCGGCAAGAAAAGAAACGGTAAGAGGACTTACGTTAAAATTCGCGACATTTCCGGAATAGCTTATTTCTACGTCTTTAATTCCGCCTTCGGTAATCTGTCCGGCAAAAGAACCGATTTTTCCGGAAAGATCTATATAAGGCTTCATCTGCTTGTAAGTTTCCCAATCCACCGTAGGAACGTTTACGGCATTCCTTATAAGACCCTTAGTGAAAAAATCTATTATGACTTCGCTCATTTCTATGGCTATTTTAACCTGCGCTTCTTCCGTGGAAGCGGCAAGATGAGGCGTGGCAATAATATTTCCCGTCTCAATAAGGCTCCAGTCTTCAGGCGGTTCTTTAACAAAAACGTCAAGAGCGGCGCCGGCGACTTTGCCGGATCTTACGGCTTGAGCCAAATCTTTATCATTAATAATCGCGCCTCTTGCGCAATTGATTATTCTTACGCCGTCTTTCATTTTTGCTATGTTTGAGGTATTTATCATTCCTCTCGTATCGTCCGTAAGAGGCGAATGTATGGAAATATAATCGGACTGCGCGAAAACTTCGTCAAGAGACGTTAAACTTATGCCGTGGCTTTTCGCCATATCGGCGTTCGCGAAAGGATCGTATGCGACAACTTTCATTCCGAAAGACAAAAGTCTTTTGGCAGTTTCCGTGCCGATTCTCCCCAAACCTATAAGCCCTAAAGTCTTGCCGAATATTTCATTGCCCATGAATTTTTTCTTTTCCCATTTTTTGTTCTTCATGGAAGCGCAGGCATCCGGAAGGCCTCTTGCCATTGAAAGAATAAGACCTATGGTATGTTCGGCTACGGAAACAGTATTTCCGCCGGGAACATTCGCGACGACTATGCCTTTTTGCGTAGCGACCGCTTTATCGACATTATCAACGCCCGTACCGGCGCGGCCGATAAATTTAAGCTTTTCGGCAGCTTCGATTATCTCGGCGGTAACTTTTACTTCCGAGCGTATTAAAAGTCCGTCGTAATCTTTTATAAGTTTTTTAAACTCTTCCGGAGAAGGTTTATTGTGCACCTCAATTTTAAACTCTTTATTGGCGACTAAAGCGTCCAAACCTTCCATGCTGTCGTAAGTCATTAAAATTTTGTACATTGTTCCCTCTTTAAAGAAGAGCGGAGAGTGAAGATTGAAGAGCGGAATGCCTTGTTTCGCCTTTGGCGAAAACGCATTATCTTCACTCTTCACTTTTCATTCTTAACTCTTTTTTTTATCCTTTTATAAGTTCTTCTTCCGCCGCGGCAACGGCTTTGCCTTTTTCTATTTTCATTCCAAGTTCAGCCAAAACCATTTCAAGACATGCAAACCCGACCAGCAAATCCGCTTTGCCGATATATCCCATGTGGGCAAATCTTATAATTTTGCCTTTCAAATCGCCTTGCCCGCCGGCAATTGAAACTCCGTATTTTTCTCGGAGGGTTTTTACTATCTTTCCGCCGATTTCTTCGGGAACTTTCGCGCTGGTGACAACTTCGCACGGAACTTCGCCGAAAAGTTCAAGCCCGATAGCTTTCATTCCCGCTCTGGCTGCTTTGGCAAGAAGTTTGTAATCGTTCCACATATTTTCGATCCCTTTTTCTTTTATCATTCTCAGAGATTCCCGAAGAGCAACGATAAGAGTTACGGGAGGCGTAAAAGGCGTTTCGTTCGAGGCAAACGATTTTTTATATTTTTTTATGTCATAATAAAATTTGGGAATTTTCGACGTTTCCGCCAGCTTCCACGCTTTTTCGCTGAAAGAAATAAAAGCAAGTCCAGGAGCAAGCATAAGACCTTTCTGGGAACCGCAGACGTTTACGTCTACTTTCCATTCGTCAGTCCTGAACTCCTGCCCGCCAAGACCGGAAATTGAATCGACAACCAAAACCGCGTTTGTTTTGGCGACAATTTCGCCGATAGATTTAATATCGTTTACAACGCCGGTCGAGGTTTCCGTAAACGTCGTATAAACGGCTTTTATGTTGGAGTTTGCTTTTAAAGCTTTTTCTATTTCGGCAGGTTTTACCGCATTTCCCCACGGCACTGAAACGGAAGTAACTTTAACGCCGTAAGTTTCGGCTATCTTTATCCATCTGTCGCCGAAATTTCCGCAGCTTGCAACGATTATTTCATCGCCCGGGCTGAGAAGATTTACGACCGCCATTTCCATGGCGCCCGTTCCGGAGCCGGCAAGCATATAAACGTCGTTTTTAGTCTGAAAAACGTATTTCAGTCCTTCCGCGGCGTCTTTATAAATCGCGGCAAACTCGCTTGTACGGTGATGCAAAATCGGCAATGCTTCTTTAAGCGCAACTTCCGGCGGGATAGGAGTAGGTCCCGGAGTTAAAAGATACTGTTTCTTCATTTTACAGCCTCCAATATTGCTTTATTTTTGTTTCTTATTTTTTGTTTTATCAGCGCCTATCGCAATTTTTATAACTTCATCCATATGTGAAACGGGGATCATTTCGACTTTCTTTTTTATATCCTCGGGAATGTCGGCAAGATCTTTTTTATTTCCTTCGGGAAATAAAACGGACGTTATTCCTTCTCTGAATGCCGCCAAAGCTTTTTCTTTTAATCCGCCGATACCAAGAACTCTTCCCCTGAGAGTAACTTCGCCGGTCATCGCCGTCTTTTTCTTCATGGGCTTATTCATGCAGACTGACGCAAGCGCGGTTGCCAAAGCTATGCCTGCGCTGGGGCCGTCTTTAGGAACAGCGCCTTCGGGAACATGCACGTGAAAATCCGTATTTACGAAAATATCTTCTTCTATTCCGAGCTTTTTCGCCGATGAACGCACATATGTAAGAGCGGCCTGCGCCGATTCTTTCATCACGTCGCCGAGTTTTCCGGTCAAAACCAATCCGCCTTTTCCTTTCATCCTGTTAACTTCAATCGTAAGAGTTTCACCTCCTACTTCAGTCCATGCAAGACCGGTCACCACGCCGACATCATTTTCCGCGATGCGCTCCCTTTCATAGTGCGGAACGCCGAGATATTTATTCAAATTTGCGGAAGTTACTGTAATATTTTTTATGTTTGCGTCAAAAGCAAGATCTTTTGCGGCTTTTCTGCAGAGATTCGCGATCTCCCTCGAAAGATTTCTTACGCCCGCCTCATGCGTATAACTCTTTATTATTGCTTCAAGAGCGCTCCGCTCTATAACAAGTTCTTCTTTGTTCAATCCGTGCTCGCTTAATTGTTTGGGAATAACAAACTGTTCGGCAATATTGCGTTTTTCATCGTCGGTATATCCGGAAAATCTTATAGTTTCAAGCCTGTCGAGCAAGGTAGTCGGAATATTGTAAAGAGAGTTGGCCGTGGTTATAAACATAACTTTTGACAGATCAAAATCCACGTCGAGATAATGGTCTCCGAAAGCGTAATTCTGCTCCGGATCCAAAACCTCCAGCAGCGCCGCCGAAGGATCGCCTCTCCAGTCGGAGCCCATTTTATCTATCTCGTCCAGAATAAACACCGGATTGCTTGAACCGGCCTTTTTCATCGACTGAATTACTTTTCCGGGCATAGATCCTATATACGTGCGCCTGTGCCCTCTTATTTCGGCTTCGTCTCTGACGCCGCCCATCGAAATTCTTACGAAATTTCTGCCTAGGCTTCTGGCGACGGATTTTGCTATGGATGTTTTCCCGACTCCGGGAGGTCCGATGAAACACAGAATGGGACCTTTTATCTTTTTAACTCTTGAGAGAACGGCAAGGTATTCTAAAATTCTGTCTTTAACTTTTTCAAGTCCGTAGTGATCCTGATCAAGAATTTCTTTCGCTCTTTTAAGGTCATGATTATCTTCGGTCGTTTTTTCCCACGGAAGGTCGATAATCCAATCCAAATACGTTCTTATTACCGCAGCTTCCGGAGACATCGGCATCATTTTTTCAAGCCTTGCAAACTCTTTTTCGGCCGTTTCTCTTGCGGCGTCCGGCATTTTTGTATTTTTAAGTTTTGTTCTCAGCTCATCCAAATCTTTTTGCGCGTCGTCTTTCTGTTTAAGCTCTTTCTGGATAGCCTTCATCTGCTCGGTAAGATAATACTCTTTCTGCGTTTTTTCTATCTGGTTTCTTACGCGGTTTTGAATGCGCCTCTCGATATTCAATATCTCTATCTCGGCATTAAGGATCTGTATTATTTTTTCAAGCCTTTCCACCGGATCAACAAGCTCCAGAATAGACTGCTTATCATTATTTTTAATAGCCAGATGAGAAGCAATCGTATCGGCAAGCCTTGCCGGATCTGAAATATTGTTCACGGACACCGAAACTTCCATCGGCATTCTCGGATTTAATTTTACATACTGTTCAAAAAGCGAAATCGCGCGGCGCATAATAGCTTCGGCTTCGGGATTTTTTTCAACTTTCTCGTCAAAAACTTTCAAACCGACTTCGACATAACCTTTGTCATTAAGCCTGAAATCCGTCCACTGCGCCCTGTTTAATCCTTCCACCAGTGCCTTTAAAGTTCCGTCGGGCATTTTCAGCATCTGCAAAACTTCGCATACCGTCCCGATATTAAAAACGTCGTCGGGCGTAGGATCTTCGATCTGTATATTTTTCTGCGTAACGACAAATACAAGCCTGTTTGTCGCCATAGCTTCTTCCAAAGCTTTTACCGATTTTTCCCTGCCGACCGCCAAAGGCAGAACCATAGCCGGATAAAGAATAATATCCCTGACGGGAAGCATCGGCAATGTGTCGGGTATCTTCTGGTTTTCATTTTTGTCGCTTGCAAATCTGTCTAATTCGCTCATGCCGTCTCCTTTGCGCCTTTGCTGCGGCACACCAGTTTTGGCTTTTCTTTTTTTTCGGCGGCTTCCAAGGTTATAATGCACTTTTCAATGTCTTCACTGTCGGGAATTTCAAACATCGTGTCAGTCAAAATACTTTCAATTATTGATCTTAAACCTCTTGCTCCGGAGCCTCTTTTTAAAGCCTCTTTCGCAATAAATTCCAAAGCGTCTTCTTCAAATAAAAGTTCAACGCCCTCTATTTCAAACATCTTTTTATACTGTTTTACCAAAGCGTTTTTCGGCTGCGTCAAAATATGAACCAGATCGTCAACGGTCAAATGATTAAGCGTCGACACGACCGGCAGCCTTCCGACAAACTCGGGGATCAGCCCGAATTTTATCAAATCTTCAGTCTGCGCTTTTGAAAGAACAAAATCTTTGTCTTTTATTTTGTCTCTGTTGTCGGAACCGTCGGTAACAAAACCCAAAGTTTTTTTTGAAATTCTTCTTTCGATTATTTTTTCAAGCCCGTCAAAAGCTCCGCCGCATATAAACAAAATATTGGTAGTGTCTATTTTCAAATATTCCTGCTGAGGATGTTTTCTTCCGCCCTGCGGAGGAACGCTCGCGACGGTGCTTTCCAAAATTTTTAACAAAGCCTGCTGCACGCCTTCGCCGGAAACGTCCCTTGTGATAGACGGAGTGTCGGATCTTCTTGATATTTTATCTATTTCGTCAACGTAAATTATGCCTTTTTCGGCTTTCTTGATATCAAAGTTGCTGTTTTGGATAAGCCTTAAAAGTATATTTTCAACGTCTTCTCCGACGTAACCGGCTTCGGTCAAAGTCGTAGCGTCGGAAATCGCAAAAGGAACGTCCAAAATTCTCGCCAAAGTCTGGGCAAGCAGAGTTTTGCCGGTTCCCGTAGGGCCTAAAAGAAGTATATTTGATTTCTGAAGTTCAACGTCGTTTTTTCCGGACATCGCCGCAGTTTCTATTCTTCTGTAATGGTTATACACGGCAACGGAGAGAGTTTTTTTCGCGTGTTCCTGTCCGATAACGTAATCGTCGAGATGTTTTTTGATTTCTTTAGGTTTAGGAAGCTTTTTGACAGCTTCTTTGGCTTCTTTTTTATTTAAGTTGTCAAATATTTCTTTAGAACTTTTTGTGCACTCTTCGCAAATATAATTTCCGCTTCCGCCCACAAGCCTGTGCGGAGCGCCTTTTTTGCAAAACATGCAGCGTTGTTCGTTGTTGTGATTGTCCATTTTAGACCTTATTTTTTTACCGGTATTTTTTAAGGACTTTAAAATTATTTTAAACTGACAACTACTTCGTCAATTATTCCGTATTCTTTTGCTTCATGGGCGGACATATAATAATTTCTGTCCGTATCTTGCAAAACCTGCTCTGTTTTTTTGCCGGTATGTTTCGCGATTATTTCCGAAAGTTTTTGCTTTGTGGAAACAAGCTCTTTTGTTTCAATATCTATGTCTGAAACCGTTCCGGACAATCCCCCGCCGTAAATTAAAGGCTGGTGGATCATTATTCTTGAGTGCGTCAAAGCGTATCTTTTGCCTTTTTGGCCTGCGGCAAGAAGAACCGCGCCAAAAGACATTGCCATTCCCATGCATATTGTAGTGACCGGGCTTTTAATAAACTGCATCGTATCATAAACCGCAAGCCCGGCAGTAACCATTCCGCCCGGTGAATTAATATATAAACTGATGTCTTTTCCGGGATCTTCCGAATCAAGATACAAAAGCTGGGCTATCAAAACGTTTGCCGAGTCCGTAGCTATCGCTCCGCCCTGCCCTCCGACAAAAATAATCCTGTCCTTAAGCAGGCGCGAGTACAAATCATAAGTTACCGCCGCGCCCTGACTCCATCTTTCTATGACTGTTGGTATTAACATTTAAGCTCCATTTAATAAGTAATAAGTTACGGCAACAACAAAAATATCGCTTTGTTTTTTTACTTATTACTTTTTACTTGTCTTTCAACGGCATATCCTTAACTTCTTCTTTTATATTCGCATTGTCCAGCAAAAACTTAAAAAGCTTCGTTTCTTTGAGAGAAAGAGAGATATTCGCTTTATGTTCTGCAAAATATTTTTCTACGGCTTCGTCTCTTCCTGAATTGGACGCTTTCATCTTATTTTTTTCTTCTTCCAAATCATGGTCGGTAACTTCAAGCTTCTCATTTGAGTAAATCGTGTTAAGTATATATGAAAGCCTTACGTTTTTTTCCGCTTCTTCTTTGAATTTTTCCCGGCCGAGCTCAGCCTGCTTTTCGATATAATCCTTAGGCGCGCCCTGTTTTTGCATATACTCTTTCATTCTTTCAATTAATTTTTCCCGCTGATGCGCGACCAAAGACCGCGGAACGTCAAATTTATTTTTATCGACAAGATATTCGACGACCTGTTTTTCAACTTCCATATCCTGACGGCGTTTTTCTTCCGATTCCACCGCTTCTTTTACTTTAGATTTCAAATCTTCAAGATTTTCCGTGCCCATGTCTTTTGCGAAATCATCGTTAAGCGCCGGAAGTTCTTTTTCTTTTATTTCTAAAACTTTGGTCTTGAAAGTTATTGTTTTTCCCGCCAAAGCTTTATTGGGATAATCGGCCGGATATTCTATTTTCGCGTCTTTTTCATCACCCGTTTTAGCTCCTTTAAGAGCTTCTTTAAAACCTTTCACCGTATTTTCAGAGCCTAAATCAAGCATATGGTTTTTCGCGGTAACATCAGGCAGAGCAATGTCTTTGTCAAAAGCTTCGTAATCAACGCACACAAAACTTCCGCCGCCCACAATGCCTTTTTCGGAAGGAACAAGTTTAGCGTTTCTTTCTCTCAAAGCGTCAAGGCTTTGATTCAAGCTTGCGTCGGTAACTTTAAATATTTCTTTTTTTATCGGTATCCCTTTATAATCCTTAATATCAAAAGAAGGATGGCATTCCGCGGTAAAACGGTATTTGAGCGCCTGCCCGATTTCAAATTCTACGTTTTCAATGGCAGGAAATTCCATCGGCAAAAATTTTTCTTTGCTTAAAGCGTCAAAGACGGTGCCTTTTATTATGTTTTCCACGACTTTGTCTTTTGCCTCATGGCTGAACTTCTCTTTGACCATGTTGATAGGAGCTTTCCCCTGTCTGAAACCGTCAAGCCTTGCCTGACGCTGCAAACTTTCAAAAGCGGCGTTAACTTCATTTTGAGCGGTTTCCGGAGAAACTTCAATATCAAGCGTTATTGAGCACGCTTTTTTATCCACGACCGTGGATTTAAAATCAATTTTTTTGCTTTCCTGTTGCATTTTTATAAACCCCTTTTAAAATCAATTACGAATTACGAGGACTTCGTCCCGATTACAAATCAACGGCAATTGGGTCTCTCTAAAAACCTATCTACAGTGACGTCACTCCCGTGAAAACGGGAATCCATTTTTGTCGTTATCGTCGGACATATTTAAAAGCAGCGTGGATACCCGTTTTCACGGGTATGACAAAATTGGGTTTTTAGAGAAACCCAATTACTAAATTACAGATTTCTTTTCTGTCCGTAATAGCCTTTATTTGCGGACGGAGGGACTTGAACCCCCACACCTTGCGGTATATGGTCCTAAGCCATACGCGTCTGCCAATTCCGCCACGCCCGCAAAAAAACATAAAATAAAATATAAAAAGCAAAATATAAAATATTAACGGCAAAAGCCATACTTTTTACATTTTATATTTTACATTTTATATTTTTTATTTTAATCGCATGCGCCACATAGGAATCGAACCTATAACCTAACGATTAAGAGTCGTTTGCTCTACCAATTGAGCTAGTGGCGCCCAAACTTTCTAAATATGGATTTTACAAAACTGGATACAAAAAGTCAATTAAGAGGGTAACCGCATAAAAAAACATTTACCGACGAAATAAATACCTGTTGGGCATCTCTAAAAATCTTATTTCCGATCCGCGTCATCGCACCTTTTCAACAGTTGTTGACAAGCCGGATCTTTAACTTTATTTACAAGCATAGGAACTTACAGCCCGCGCCTTACAGTATCCATACGCCTCTGCAAATTCCGCCATGCCCGCTTTATTTATCTCTTATTTCTTCGGTTATTGCCGCATTTTCTATAAGAAACTTATAGAATCCTTTCTTTTTTTCGGCTCGGTAATTCGTAAACTTTTCATCCTTTAAAGATTTTAAATAAAACTTTTCTAACGCAGGTATAAAACCGTATTCATATGCTCTAAGATCTTCGTCTATTGTTCTTAATCTTCCTATCAGAGCACTTGCGTCAGATTCAATTTCTTCTTTGCTTACAAGTATGTTCTCTTTGCCGCAGATAATTTCGTATATGCACAAATACCTTACGAGTTCTTCAGCCTGTATCTCAAATTTATTCATATTTAAGCTGACTTGCTCTTCAACATATGCAGGGGTACAGTATTTGCAGTTAAGATGGCCTCTGAAAAAAGCTATCAATTCTTTTTTTGTTAAATTTACTATATCTTGCGGAACTTTAAATTTATTTTTTTCCAACAAATACTTTCTTATTTGCTGTTTGACAGACTCTTCGCTGCGTTTTTCATCGCGTGATTCAAGAATACGTCTTATAAGATCTTTATCCTCTTCTAAATCCTTGACTCTATGATATTCTAAATAATCACTTTCAACCCATGGCAATGGTTCATTCTCTTCAACTTTAAGAATTTCCACCCTTAATGTCGCTTCTTTTCCCTCAACTCGCTCCTGATAAAAAGGTTTAGGAAATCCCTGCTTATACTCAATTATATCGCCTTTCTTTGCCCCTCTAAGCGGACTGTAATCATATTCATAAAGTCTCTGCTTAGGTTCAACTCTGACATTTCTTTCTGACAATTTAGGAACTATATCGCCGTTTGGATCAAAAACATCAATATTTACATATACCCATCTTCCCGCAGCAACAACACCGTCTGCAGATTCCACCCATTTATTTGAGTACAAAAACAAGCGTTTGCTGCTTTCAAAATACTGCTCAATATCTTCTTCAGTAACTCTGAACAATACCTTTTTTATAGGTATGCGCTTGTAATGTCTTACTTTAAAGCTGTCTTTTAACGACCTTATAATTTCTGAAAAATTTATCTTCATAGTACTCCACGATACGATAGTTTTGCAGCCGGCAGTTTAATCTGCCGCGTACGAACCTTCTGAATATGGATTGGGTCTCTCTAAAAACCCCACTTTTGTCATTGCGGGCTTGACCCGCAATCTATGGTTCACGACTAGATTGCGGCTCGGGGGTCGCAATGACGACACTGAAAATACAGGTTTTTCGAGACACCCGATTCTATAAAACAGAATACGGAAAGTCAATTAACGGATAGACACACGCAACGCATCGCAATACTGAAAACAAGAGATATTTTAATATTTTTTATGCGGCTTTCAATATCTGCGATACGCTTTCTATGCTAATTGTTTCGGAAGGCACAGACCTGATACCTGTTCTTTGTTCACTGAAAGCAAGAATCAACTGATAAATCGTTGCCGCGGCAGCTTCGCCTTCAGTCATGTTCAGCCCTGCTGCCAATGTTTTGACCGCGGCATACCGCGATTCAGCAGATTCGGCTTCATAAAGCTCGGATATAAATCTGTTATCTGCTGCTCTTTTCGATAAAGCGCTCAAAATCATAAGTTCTTCAAGCTCTTTAGTATCGAACCCTGCAGGGAATTGTCTGTCTTTTAAATCCGCTTTAACTTTGGCTTTTTTAGCGATCGTCGAAAGAAAAGCGTATTTCAATTTTATTCTCTCTTCATCATTGGCGGCATTTTCATCGATCCTTTTAAGGTAAATTTTAAACTCAGGGATCTCATTTACTTTTAACATGCCGGCAAGACGCTCATTGACGGCTTTTGAAGGTTCGTTATCCATTATATTGGCAAGAGCGCGCTCATTTACATTATCAGGAACAACCGGCATATCAAAAGCAAGCGCTGTTTTAACAGCTGCGTCGCGCGATATGTTTCCGTTAAAAAATTTCAATATTTTGTCCCCGAACAAACCTACAAAACTATCGATTCTTTCGGATATATCTCTTATCCCTCCGTCAGCAAGGGAAACATAATTTTCAATGTCTATAACTTTTACGGAATCTTCATCGGATGAATTTATTTTATTTACAAGTTCATTTTCATCCGCGAAATCATTTATTTCTGAAACTTTGTTTTCAGATTCTGAAAAGTAATCTCTGAAAGAAATTATTTTATCGTCCTTCTTCAGCAAAAACCCTGAAAAATTATACTTCAGCAAAGCCGTCTTTAATCTTTCAGAATCAAATTCATTCAAAGAAGAGTTTTCGTCTATAACAGCAAAAACCCTTGTGCCGTTTTTAGACATCTCCGAAACGAATGAACTTATTTCCGCTTCGGTCTTTCCTTCAAAATAATCCAAAGGTAAAGCTATCTGACGGTTTCCGGACTTATTGTAAGCTTCTAAGGCTTTTTGCATTTTATCGCGTTTAATGCGGCTTAAATCCATAATGAAATTTCTGCCGAAAGCCGCTTTTTCGGCTTTTTGTTCGTTTATTATTTTCTCTGCCGCAGCTTCCGGACTGTTTTTGTAAAATCTGAACGTTTCGTCATAAAATCTCTTTGTCATGACAAGCATGCCGTTATCAAGATATTTAAAAGCTTTTGTATGCTCTCTTCTTTCGTCAACGGCTACTGCCGAGAATTCCGAAGAGCCTGTTTCTCTTTTCAAGACCACGGGCATTATGTCGGTCGCGGCTTTCGCGATATCGTTAGCGTCGGCATTGCGGGCATACATTACAAGAGTGCCCGTTGTCAGACTTTCCCATACGATTGAACCGTTAACTTTTAAACCGGTATTTTTAAAGCCTAGGTTTTCAGGATTTTCGGGCATTTGATTTATTATCAAAACTTCAAGGCGGTTCGATTTTTTTAAATCCTGCCTGCCTGTTTTTTTGTACGCATTTATATAATTCTCCAAACCGTTAATATATCTGTATTCAACATCGACAGCTTTTTTACCGGTATATTTCAGTAAGTCTTGTATTTTTCCGAAATTTATAAGCTCAGAAATCAACGCAAGATCATACCATTTGGTTTTCCGGCTGCTTTGGCTTGCCGTCCGGTCAAGCCTGAAACCGTCTTTAAGCATGGAATTTATTTTATCCGAAAGATTTTTTGTTTTTAACTTACTGTCTGTTTCGACATATATCTGCAGCGCGTTTTCAGCTGGAGCTTGTCTTATAACAATCCACGCACTGTCGTTTATAGTTATTTTTATCCCTTTACGCAGCCTGTATTCATATAAATCCATATCTCCTATAATTTGTATTCCAGACGCTCCGGTTCCGGCATCAAATCCGAGAGCCTCAAAATCAATAAGCTCGTTTATGCCGGGTTCCGAAAGATCAAAAAGATTTTTCTCCGCATTCTCTCTTTCTTCCCTGTCCGCAAACTCAATCGTACTTTCTTCCATGCTCGGAACATATCCGACTTTAGAATATACCTCGCTAAGTATTTCCGAAGGTGTTTTGCCGCTTCGAGCCAGAATTCCCGACAGCAATATATCCGGCATAAATCCGTCTTTTTCAAAAAATTCTTCTCCAAGCGCGACAGCGCCGTAATCGCTCCCTATAATTCTTCCGTAATCCCTGATCACGATTTTAGAAATATTATCGTTAAGATGAATGCTTGGCCATTCTCTGATTATGTACACGCTGGTTTGCGCCGGATTGTTCAAAAACAGAGTTACTTCGCCGGTTGCCTGCTCGGCAAATTTTTCGGAAAACATATCCCAGTAAATATGAGAAGCCTTCTCGCCGAATTTATCCCATATTTTAAGGCTGTCAAAATATTTTCCGTCATCAGTCATTTCTAAAGTTTGTTTTTTATTCTTATTGGCATACTTTGCCGCAGCATCTTTAAGTCTGGAATAAAATACTGCCGTACCCGGCTTAGTAGCAAAATTAACAGCGCTTCTGAGTTTTCCCATAAATTTTTCACCTATCGGCAAAATCTCTCCGTCATCCGATTGCACATAATCTACGCCTTCTGTATATTTGCCTTTATTTTTCATTATTCTCTCAACTTCTTCTTCAAACAGATTTTGAGCTTCGCTTTTTTCAGCAATCTCATCTGCCGCCTCAATTTTTTTATCCTTCTCTTCTTCTTTTTTCTTCTCTTCTGCAATTTTCGCACGAAGTTTTGCTGCCGCCGCCGTAATAACAGGACTCTCTACCACGGAAGCTTTACTATCTTTACTATTACCGATAAACCATTCAAATATTAAAAGTTTTTCATTAGGAGTAAATTCTTCTATTGCTTTAATTTTCCCGCTTTTCACACCTGCAAATCCAAGCTGTTTCAAGACATCTCTTATTTTTTCGTTTTCATGAAATACAGAGCTTGCGGCTGCCTTTTTCTTAAACTCCTCAAAATCCTCATCGCTGTTTATGCCAAGAAAATTTTTAAACGCAGGGACAATATCATCCAAATATCCTTTTTCTATCCTTTCATCAGCGAGCACAATTCTCCGCGCCAATGTTTCCTCATCCAAAAACAGCATTTCATTCAATAAGCCGGCGGCATAAAAAGCATTACCCTTATATTTTTCGGCTTTTATATAACTGCGTACTTTTGCTTTTTGCAGGTCGGTTGGAAGTTTCGCCGTATCCGGATTTTCAGAAAGCAAAATATCCGACAGCCCGTAAAGCTCGGCGTCAAAATCGATCCCGTTTATTTCATCTATATTGATATACAGTCCTTTTTTCGCCGCCCAGTCAAAAACGGATTCAGCCGCCGGATATATTTTCGGCACAAAAACTCCGGCGCCGAAATCCAAAGACGCAATATTTAAAGTTTTTGTGAAATTTTCCAGAAATCCAGCTGTTTCTTTGCCTGAAAGAAGTTTACCCGAATCTTTAAGAAAAACCTTGTCTGCGGTATTGCGCGCATAGATATTTTTTACGGATATTTTTCCTTTTCTGCCGTATATTTCGATAAAATTTTCAGAATATCTGCCGTCTGCGGATTTCAGAGTAATCTTTTCCGGAAACTTTATATCGCGCTCAAATTTATAATTTTCGCCTACGGCTTCGTTCATATATTGCAGCAATTCTTCTACTTTTGCTTCGGAATACGGCATATTTTCAAGAGTTTTTGCCGCCGAAGCAAAAAGTTTTGCCGCAAATTGCATAAATTCGGGACCCGCTTCGCCGTTCAATATTTGAGAAAATAAAGTCAGCTGCAATCCCTCCGATAAAATTCCCGACTGTTCAAGAGCCGTATTTTCATAATTTTTGTGAATCGCCCCAATGTCGCCTCCGTCTGAAATATTGGGTGTCAGCACGGCATACGAAATATTTTTAGAAGAAAGCAGATCTGTCAGCCCTTTTGTATGATACCCGCCGGTAACGCA
>JGI24702J35022_10000219_pt1 | contig 32078 bp, 20 predicted proteins | sample TergutTh196P4_FD_35022 | JGI IMG/M metagenome (IMG submission 35022) | reverse complement strand
GGCGCCAATAGATGCACTTATTCAACGGTTTGGCAGAATTAACCGCATACGTGACGATAATACTATCGGGAAATATAAACCCATTTATGTGATAGCGCCTCCAGACAATGATAATGACAGCAAACCCTACCAATATGAAATATTGAAAAGAAGTTATGATGTACTGCCGGATAATGGCGTCTTGTTAGAAGAAAAAACTTTACAAAAGAAAATTGATGAAGTGTATCCTATAATTAATATTACTGATATAAATTTGGATACTGTTTTTGCGAATCAAAAGTGGCGTTTGCGTTCTCTTTGGCATTTCCCGAAATCAGCATTACTTGAAAAGTTAGAAGTGGACTCTGTCGCTTGCATCGTAGAAAAAGATAAAGAAACGTACAGGAATGGAAATTCAGAGCAACGAGTTTTGTTAGAAATCCCTGTAAGCTACAATTCCGTTCGATGGAAAAAACTTGAGCAAATTCAATGTGGGTCAAACCCGTTTATTGTGCCGGACAGTTCATATTGCGAAAATTCCGGATTAAACCTGGCAACGGCTGTGCCGCAAAACTATAATCGAGATTATCAAATATTGTAAATTATGTATACAACAACCATAGGAAGAACTTTTTTAAAAGCATATAATCAGGCGAATAATACTGATTATTGTGCTCGTACATTTTTTGAAAACATTTTTATTCCTCTCTTTTTCGACCATTCTAAGTACATGATGCCTGGAGGAAATTCTCCATTTGAAAACAGTTTTGGAACTGTACCAAAAAGAGCAAAAAGTGATGATATGATTCTTGGGAAAAAGCCTTTTGAAACACCTGAAAGACGCAAGGAAAGAATCGAAAAGATTTTGAATAAAATTGAAACAGAACCTGCTGATTCAAGCATTGCCATTGGTTATCCTGTTTTGGACGAAACAGCCGGAACATCCGGACAAATTACAAACATTGAATTACCTGAAAATAAAGACGATGTATATTTGTCCTGGATTGGCGCCGGATTAGGTTTAGGAGTGGAGGAAGGAATTACCATACTTTTCAACCATGAAAAAGTGTTATTGGATATTTTTGAAGGATGGAAACACTATCGTGAGCGACTCAATAAAACAGCACTGATGAAAGGTAATCAGATAAATACTTGGAATGGTCATTGGCTCGCACATTATTATGATACCCATGGTTTTGAAAGCGATGACCCGACTTTTGGGATGAATCCCTTAGATACAACAAAAAGCGGGTTACTGAATATTCCTACTATCAGTTGGGTAAAAGTACTATTAAGTATTGCTGCAAGATACAAAGAACAAGCATTGATCGGTTATTTATACAAAATTGGACAAGCCAATTCGACATACGGTTTTATTCCGTTTAATTTGAGCGAAATAAGTCGGCCGAATAATTTTTACAAAAACATTTTCGGCGTTTCTACGTTCATGCAGGACGCCAAAAAATTGGAACAATTATATGGAACCGCTTTCGGATTAAGAGCGGCTTGCTCAATGGGTTCAATTGGCGTTCAAGCAATGGAGCCACAAGGATTGAAGTCCTATATGCCTTCAGTAAAAGACGTGAAAAAAATCAGCATTAAAGACAATGATGACGAACAAAGAATTACTTTTAATACGTATTTAATTTGGATAATAGCTATGATGAACAATGAAAAATTATGGGAAATCTCCCGCGAAGTGGCACAGAAATTATTAATTTATACTTCAGGTGCAGATAAAGCTCGTACTAATCGAGCATCTAATGTTGAGGCATTACTTGCTTCATTTAAGAGAAAACAGTTTCTTCAAAACTTGATAAAAATTATTGAAGAAAACAAAACTGTTGATTTTGAAGAAATAGGGAAAATTGTACATTTTATGCCAGAAGACAATTTTTCTTATTTTAACACTTTAGTAAAATTTCAATATGCATTACTAATTAAAAAATAAAATCTCATGAAATCATTTATTTATTTAAGGGGGCTGCGACATGTAGACCACTCTGTTTTTTGTGTAACTGAAGGACAAAAGTATTTTTGGGATCCTATGTTTGACCGAAGTATGCCTTATTCTAGCGGTCAACAAGTTAAACGTTCAATAATTGAATCAATAAGCGAACAATTAGAACAGGAACGTTCGCCGGTGAGCTTTGTATGGAAAACTCGTAAATTAGAAGAGGGTGAAGTCTTATCATTATGCGATCCCCAGTATTATGACCAACTTTTTGGCGGTTGGATGCATACAGCCCAAAAAGAAGAAGAAGAGAAAAAAACAAACAAAAAGAAGAATAATTCATCTAAAGAACAAGATGAATTATCAGAGATGGATGAGGCAAACATACAAGAAGAAGATGCAAATGCTGTGCCAGGTAAATCTCGTACTTTAAAAAGGAGAAGTCCATTTTCAATTTCTGCAATGAGACCTTTACATCCATTATTAAGCGGTCTTAGTTCCGAAAATATGACATTTGACCGAAGTGATAAACCTCAAATTCCAAATAAAATTATAGTTCGTGATTCTGAAGGAAAACAATTAACTCAATCTGAAATTGACGATTTATTATCCGGTACGGATAGAAGTGTATTACGAAAATGGTTAAAACCGGCAAAGAGAGCTACTGGGTTGTTTGTTTACGATGTTGCTATTGATTTACGCACACTTTTTGCAGTTTCCACCAATCAATTAGAGCCAGAATTATCAAAGGAAAAAATTTCAGAATTGATAGATAAGGGTTGGAGTAAAAAAATCAATGCTTTTGGCGAATGTTTGGTTGTGCCAAAAGAGATAAGAGATAAAGCTATTCCGGCCATCGCCAAAGCGCTTATCAACTGGCGTATTACGAGTAATCAATCTCGAACATTCAGTTTGATGGAAACACTTGCAGTTGCAATAAGTCAAAGTGCTAATGCCTTAGCTGGTGCAATTCGCGCTAAACTTATTGAAGACGAAGATAAAAAGGCAAAACCGATTATTGATGAAACAGTAGGAGCAGATGTTTTTGTGACATTACCATGCGCAGCCTACATCGTTACGGAAATTGAGTCATCAACTGCGCTAATTGATGCAGAGCAAAAATTAAAAGAGTTGATGATGGCTTTTGATTACGAAAATCAAGTATAGATAACTTATGTTTTGTGGTATGATTTCCGTATTTTTGTATATGGAATTTTACCACAAATTATACCTTTGCAATCATGTCGAAAATTCAACTGAAAAAAGAACTTCAAAAGCTCACCAAAGAGCAACTCATTGAGCAGATTATAGAGTTGTACGATACTCATAAACCTGTAAAGGAGTACTATAAGGCTTTTTTAAATCCTGTTCGTATTCTGGAACAGTTTGAGAACTACAAAGCTATGATAGTTAATAAGTTTAATCCTGACAAAATATCTCGTAACATGCGTACATATTTTCCAGTGGGAAAGAAAGCGGTTGCTGATTTTAGCGCATTAAAGCCTCCGCCCGGATTACTTGCCGACTTAATGGTGACTTTAGTCGAAAATGCTTGTCAGTTATCTGGGGATTGGGGCGATATGCCGGAACAACACTATAATAATACTGTGAATAGTTTCGAGCGAGCTCTAAAATTTCTAAGAAAGGAAGGCTTGTTAGATGATTTCAGGCCGAGGTGTTTGAAATGTCTTAAAAAGGCTATTAAATGCGGCGGTGGATTTTCCGATGGCATGTACGCTGTATATGATGATTATTATCAATAGATTAAAAAGTAAAGATATGATACAAAACGCGCTGAAAATCGAAACCAATCGGCAAGAGTTTAAGGAAAAGTTAACTGACAATCTTGAAAAAGAAGTTGTCGCATTTCTCAACGCCAACGGCGGCAAGATATACATTGGCATCAGAAATGACGGAACGATTGCTGGCGTAGAGAATCCAGACGAAATGCAATTGCAAATCAATAACCGCCTTATTAACAATATCCGTCCCGGCATAATGGGATTGTTTGATATTTTTGTGGAACAGCACGATGATAGACCTATTGTAGTTGTTAATTTAGCTGGAGGAATGGATACTCCATACTATATCAGAAAGTATGGACGTTCAGAAAAAGGGTGTTTTATACGTATAGGCAGCGCCTCACAATCGATGACCGAAGAGCATATACAAAGGATGACGCAACGTAGCCAGCGAACATCTCTTGTAAATATCCCTTCACGCCATCAAGATTTGACCTTCAATCAATTAAAGATATTCTATGAAGAGAAAGGCAAACTGCTAAATGCTCATTTTGCAAAAACGTTGGATTTTCTAACACCCGAAGGAAAATACAATCTACTTGCTTTTCTGTTTGCCGACAACAACAATATATCCATACGTATAGCCAAATGGTGGGGAACCGACAAAATCGACCTGCGTGAAAACGAGGAATACGGGGAGTGTTCATTGGTTAAAGCCATGCAAAAGGTTTTAGACAAGTTTGATATTGAAAATGTAACACTCGCACGGAAGGTTGGGATTGGCCCTCGAGAAGAAAAGAAACTCGTGGATAGCAAGGCTTTACGCGAAGCTATTGTCAACTCTTTTGCCCATAATGAATATACGAATGGCGATACGCCGGTTTTTGAAATTTTCGCAGATCGTTTTGAGTTTACGTCTTACGGTGGTTTAATTGAAGGAATGACGCAGGAAGAATTTTTCTCCGGCGTTTCACGACCTCGTAATCCGGAGATAATGAGGATATTCAAGGACCTTGAATATGTCGAGCGGCTTGGTTCGGGAATCCCTTATATTGTCAGCAAGTATGGCGAAGGGATTTTCAAATTGACGTCGTCGGTTATTCGGTTTGCATATTGGTATGACTACACCAAAACATCCGAATATCAACAAGATGCCGTTAGCAAACCACCTAAAAACCACCTAAAAACCACCCAAAAACCACCTAAAAACCACCTAAAAACCACCCAAAAACCACCTAAAAACCACCTAAAAACCACCCCGAACCATAACACTCTTCTATTTGAATTGCAAAAAAATCCATTTATTAGTAGACCTGATCTGGCGAAATTATCCGGTTTTACAATCAATCAAGTAAGGGGTTATTTGGATAATCTTAAAAAAGAAGGAGTCATTCGTCGTGTTGGAGCAAAAAAAGGAGGTTATTGGGAGATTATTAGGGAAGATAAACAGTTAGATTAGAACCGAATATGTTACAGGATGAACATAACAGCTACACATATCAATTACTATTTCGTTTGCCAACGCAAACTCTGGCTTTTTGCTAACGAAATCAATATGGAGCATACATCCGACACTGTTGCCGAAGGTAAACTCATTCACGAAACCTCATATCCGCAACGTACTGAGCGTTATACTGAACTGGAAATTGACGGAAGTAAGATAGATTTCTACGATGCAAACCGAAAAATCATTCATGAAGTAAAAAAAAGCAATAAGGTTGAGAATGCGCATGAGTGGCAAGTGAAATATTACATTTGGTTACTCAAGAGAAATAGAGTTGACGGAGTAAAAGGAATTATCGAATATCCCAAAATGCGTATAACAACTAAAGTTGAGCTAACAGATGAAGATGCGGCATATCTTGAAAAAGTTGTTGTTGAGATTGATTCTATCGCCCTATCGGAAAATTGCCCAGCTCGTATTAATGCAAAGATTTGTAAGAGTTGCAGTTATTATGAATTTTGTTATGTAACGGAATAAGAGATGAAGAAAACATATTACTTATTTAATCCCGGTCATTTATCCCGAAAAGATAATACCTTGAAATTTGTGCCTATTGAGTTTGATGAGAATGGAGAGAAAGAACGGGAGGGACTGCCAAGGTATATTCCTGTGGAAGCAGTAGGTGATTTTTATGTTTTTGGTTCGCTATATGCAAACAGCTCACTATATAATTTTCTGGGACAAAACGATGTTGCGGTTCATTTTTTTGACTATTACGAGAATTATACCGGTTCGTTTATGCCCAGAGATTCGTTGTTGTCAGGACGTATGATATTAGCTCAATCTTCACATTATCAAACAAAAAAGAAACGAATGATTATTGCTCGCAAGTTTGTTGAAGGAGCGACTTTCAATATGGTTAAGAATCTTCTGTATTACAATAGAAGGGGAAAAGATACGGAACCAATGATTAATCTGATAGGAAAATATACAGAAAATATTTCTTCGACTAAGACTGTAGAGGAACTGATGGGAATCGAAGGCAATATCAGGCAAATTTATTATGAGGCATTCAATCTCATCTTGAATGATTTTGAAATGGGAGGCAGAACAAAGCAGCCGCCTCAAAATGAGGTAAATGCACTCATCTCATTTGGAAACATGATGTGCTATTCACAATGCCTACGTGCCATCCATCAAACCCAACTAAACCCGACAATCAGTTACTTGCATACACCCGGCGAACGACGGTATTCATTAGCATTAGATATGGCGGAAATATTCAAACCGATAATAGTCGATCGAACTATATTCAGAGTGTTGAATAAGAAAGAAATTCAGGCAAAACATTTTGACCATAAATTGAACAAATGCGTACTGAATGAAAATGGGAAAAAGATTTTCGTGAAAGCCATTGAAGAAAAACTGACTGAAACCTTTAAACATCGTACTTTAGGTCGCAATGTAAGTTTCAAACATTCAATTAAGTTGGAGTGCTATAAATTAGCAAAACATCTTCTCGGAATTGAAGAATATAAACCGTTTAAAATGTATTGGTAGCTCATTTAATAAGGCGTTATGTATGTGATTTTAGTATATGATGTAGGAGAAAAGCGTGTAGGTAAGATGCTTAAACTTTGCCGAAAATATTTGAATTGGATTCAAAATTCTGTGTTTGAGGGTGAAATTACGGAAGTAAAACTCAAAGAATTAAAACACCTGGCAAGACAAATCATGGATAGAGAAACCGATAGTATTATTTTGTTCAAAAGCAGAGACGAGAAATGGTTAAATAAAGAAATTCTTGGTTTAGAGCGAAGTAGTACGGATAATTTTTTATAGTTTTTTGTTGTCGATGAACATTATTTGTACCAGTAAATCGAACAAAACTCCAAAACGACGTTCTTTGACATATTGAAATTCAACACAATAAATAAGTTGTCGATGCACCGGCAAAATTACATCTTTGCCCATCGACAACTTATTTCAAAAAAATCATACTAATTTTGTAAAATAATTGGCTTACTATAAGCATATTTCCATTACCTTTGCAACGGGGATTAATCGAACAAGATTTGAATTGAAAAATTGAATACGGGATTGAGTATGGCTGCCTTATGGCCGGGATTAATCGAACAAGATTTGAATTGAAAATTTTAAAGATAGTAAAATGAGTTTGCAGACAAAAATGGATTAATCGAACAAGATTTGAATTGAAAACTCTTCCTCCTGTTGTCAATTTGCCCATTGCGAGGGGATTAATCGAACAAGATTTGAATTGAAAACATTGTAGGGCGGCAAGCAACGTCGTTCCACTTCCTGGATTAATCGAACAAAGATTTGAATTGAAACTTTATTGAATATATTTATACTTTGTCCGAAAAGAGCGGATTAATCGAACAAGTTTGAATTGAAACTCCATAATGGCAGCCCCCCCGCAAAATGGCAGCCTTGGATTAATCGAACAAGTTTGAATTGAAACGTACTTCCCATCTTCCGTACCCCAAACAACCCGGGGATTAATCGAACAAGTTTGAATTGAAACTTTACGATAAACCTATCTACGATGCGTTTATTTCAAAGGTTATATAAACGGAACACTTACTATCCCTCCTTTTGCCTCAATTTCTTTAATTTCCTTTAATAGTTCTTCCTCCTCTTTGTTTTGAGGTTTTCGTGAACCTAATCCAAGAGAAACGATTATCTCATCAAGTTCAAGGTCTTGTGAATTTGGGTCAGTTCTTGACATTTTTTTGCTTTTAAAATTAATTGATCTGTAAAGTTAATAATTATCTTTGAAATAACCAAATATTTCCCACAAAAAAATCCTCTCGGTCCCGTTCACGATAACATTTAGTGCGAAGTTACCACAATATATCAAAGAACGAAATCAAATCAAAATTAAATCCTTTTTTGTGCTACAGGGATGCTNCACGGTTGAATTCTACCGCTTCTTCGACGATGTCGTATAATGCTTTTTATCGTATTTACGNANTCCTTCGGTTGTTTTTTCGATTTCGACGGGAAGTTGATGTGAATTCATAAATTGAAAGTTGAAAATTATTTTGTGTTTAGAAAATTGTTTGTACTTTTGTGGCGCCGGGGTTGTGTGCCCAGGCGTCCGAGGGGGCTGATATTGTTGAACAGTGTCAACCACTGGTTATTTTGGGCTTACATAATCAAAGATATTATCCTCAAAAATGAATATAATTCGTTGAATAATATCGTGTTTTTTCATTTCTGAAGTTGCGATTTGCTGCAGTATTTGATTGGCCATATGTTTATCAAGTTAATCAAAACCACATCTGCTTTTTTTGCGGCTTCACAGATATTGTTTATGATATTACGTCTCAATTTTTTCCTGCCAGTACACTCTTAAATTTAAAATAAATTCTTCGGGATTAATTGTTTGTGTTTTTTATTGTTGTATATTTGTGGCAAGTTTGCAGTTGCGGCGGTAAGGACAAGAGACAACACCTTGGGGATGTATGGGGTATATGTTCGGCTGCAATGTGCAGCGTGATTGCAAATCAATCCCAAGCCGTTTGGCGAAACAGGCTATCCAACCGTATCGGGCGGGAGTGTTACGCGTAACCCATTCAACTGATCCGGCGGACGTAATGACGCTGATCTGACGAATAAGCCGGGCAACCGGCTTTATTTTTTTTCAACAACAGCCTCCTTTGCTACTCCCTTGTATTGACCTGATCCATGTTTGCCAGTATGGAGAAAGATTTTTCAAATTGATTTCGTAGGTTATTCGATTTGCGTATGCGTATGATTCTTATAAATAATTTGATAAACAACAAGATAGCGCCAATAAACCACCTAAAAAACCACCTAAAAAACCACCAAAAAACCACCAAAAAACTACCTCAATGCAGCAGTAATAAATTGCCGCTTGGTGAGATAATTCGCACCAATAGTTAAATCGTACAGGATTCCTTCGTAACTTACGGCCTCGCTTATGATCCGAAAAACCTTCTTTGGGGGGGGTAAGCTTATAAATTTTTGCAACTTTTTTTGTTCGTCTTTGTGTGAGGTTGGAAAATTTCATGTACATTTGCGAAACAGAAATAATAGAAATTCAAAAAAATAGAATCATGGAAGTATCAGAGAAAAGTACAAAAGCGGAAATTTTAAAAGCCTATGATGCATTGCTTAAAGGTGTTCAATCAGCAAAAGCTGATGTTCCTAAGCAGGTGCAGGAAGAGAAACAACGCAAAGAGACGTTGGACAAGGTAGCGAAGGTCTCGAATGAGGGTATTGTGAAAAGTATTACAACACTCAAGACGGAGTTGAGTAGTTCATTGGATGAGATGCTGCAAAGTCTGAGCGAGGAGTTCAGGAAATTGGAAGAAATCAGGGCGGCCATCGCATTGGAAAAACAATCGCTCGAAGATTTATATTCCCTGTCGGCAAACACCGATTCGTTGGCGGCTATGTTGCTGACACAAAAGGAAAAGAAAGAAAAATTCGAACAGGAGATGACACAAAAGGAAGAGGCTTTTACCCATGAGATGAATACCAAAAAAGAACAGTGGGAAATCGAAAAAGCGAAGCAAAAAACAGAAGAAAAAGAATATGCCGACGAACTGACTAAACGCAGAAAACGCGAAGAAGAAGAATATACCTACAATCTGAAAATTCGACGCCAAAAGGAACAGGATGAGTATGATGCGAAAAAGACACAACTCGAAAAAGAAATGTCAGACAAAAAATTGCAATTCGATAAAGACCTGACCGACAAAAATGTCAAATTTGAGCAAGAGGTGTCATTACGCGAATCGAACCTGAAAAATGCGGAAGCCGAATTAGCCGAACTGCGTAAAAACAATGCAACGTTTCCTGCCCAATTAGACAAAGCGCTGAAAGAAAAGGAAGAAGATGTGACAAAGCTACTTCAAACAAAATACAATTTTGATATCCAACTGAAAGAAAAACAATATGAAGGTGATGTCCGTCTGAAAGACCAGATGATTATCTCTTTGCAGGAAAAAATAAAAGAACAACAGGATCAATTGAAGGAATTTGCCGACAAAGCTAATCTGGCAGAGGCTAATGTGAAAGATATTGCAGTGAAAGCCATCGAAAATGCATCCAAAGTACGGATGATCACTTCAAAAGCAGAAAAGGAGGATAATTGATTACTTCAAATATTATATGACAGAAAAATTCGGAAAAACATGGTGGGGAGAGCATTGGCTGCGTTCACTTGAGAATGTGGATTATGACAACCGCCTGCCGCGTGGGGCTTCGTATGCGCGTAGCGGAAATGTGAAAAACATCAAAATAAAAGGGAATCAGGTTGTTGCGAAGGTTTCGGGAAGAAGAGCAACGCCTTATAAGGTGACCATTATCATACCGCCGTTTTTTGAGGAAGATGTTGAACGGTTGATGAAAAAAATTATTGAACGTCCTGCCCTGATTTCCAAACTGCTCAACCGCGAACTCGACCCGGCTATTTTAGGTATTGCAGAAGAATTGGGATTGAAGGTGTTTCCCCGTCAATGGACGGATTTCAAAATGCAATGCTCCTGTCCCGACTGGGCTGTGCCGTGCAAGCATTTAGCATCGGTCATCTACATGCTGTGCCGCGAGATTGATAATAACCCGTTTGTGGTTTTTGAGATACATAATGTGAATCTGCTCGACGAGCTAAAAAAACGTGAGATAGTAATTCCCAACCAAAAGAAAACAGAGATCCCTGTATTAAGCAATCTGTTGAGCTCCCGCAAACTAACTTCCGCCTCCAAAACCTTTCCCGACAACGATATCATCGCCGGGGATGACCAGCGTGTCAGCCCTGAGCAAGCTCCCCATGTCAATTCAGTATACGACCGGGTCGATTTTTCGCACTTGCAAAACATCTCGGAAGCCTTGGTGCAATTACTGCCCGATGCACCACCCTTTTATCCATCCGGCAATTTCCGCGAAAAGTATGCCGCACAATTCGCCCGCATTGCAAAAGATGCGACCCGTCTCTTGTCGAAAAAATTGGACTTCAATGCGATATTCCCATTTTCGGAGTTCCACAACCTGACAAATCGATCCACGCTGATGCTGACAATAGATGCCAACAACAACGTGGAAATAGAAGGTGAAAACCACCGCATCAGAAAGATGGATCAACTGATTTCAGCGCTTTTCGCCCTGAATCCCGACCGGTTACCCGACTATGAACCTTCAATCGCAGCATTTCATAAACTCATGCTCGCTTCCCTGCATTTTACTGCAAACGGAATGGTGATTCCACAGATCGTCCAATTAGATGATAAGAGATTTATAATAAGATGGTTGCCTGCCACAATCGACCCCCGTGTGAAAACGATTGTCGGAAAATTAACGGCAATGCTGCCCGACGGTCTGTTGCAGATAAATAAAATCGCTCACGACAAGGTACAATTGAAACCAATAGACAATCAGACAACTGAAATATTGTCACTTTTTATAGGTCAAATCATTACGCATCTTTCCAGACCCACGAACAACGATTTGTTTGAGGATTTGTTTTTCAAATATAAAGCGTACGATTTCAAGGCGGTAGCCGAAAATGCGTTGAGTGGCGGCATCAAAGTCTGGTTAGACCGCTACTACCTGACTGCCGAAATGTATAAACCCATGATTACGGTGTCAGAAATGTTGTTTGATGAGTTTGAAGTGCAACTCCTGATTGAAGACGCTACGCAGCCCGATTCCCTGCCTATGCCGCTTGAAAAAATCCTGAAAGACGAACTGTATGAAAAACAACGCTTTAAAATCTTACAGGGCGTTTCGCTGCTTACGCCGTTTATTCGTGACTTGGATACATATATCAATTTTGGCGGAAATACCCCCATTCGATTTACCATCGACGAATTTGCGCCTTTTCTGATCGATGTTTTGCCGGCTGTCCGTCTGCTCGATATTAAAATACTTTTACCCAAATCATTACAAGAACTGTTGCGTCCCAAGTTGTCGGTCAAAATTAAACGAAACGATGACGGGCAAGGTTTTATTAATCTGCATGATTTACTTTCTTTCAACTGGCAGGTTGCCTTAGGTGAGACAATTATCTCGCCCCTTGAATTTGACAAACTGATGAGCAATGCCTCTCGACTCTTTAAATTCAAGGCAAACTATATCTACGTCGATGAGTCCGACCTTGCAAAATTACATAAGGCATTTACCTCTGATAAACCGCTCAGTCCGTTTCAGTTATTACAAACGGCATTGGCGGAAGAATACGAAGGTGCTCCGGTCATACTTACCGACGATGTACGTGACTTGATAAACGAATTGACGTCGACTGATGAAATTGCATTGCCACAGGGACTTTATGCACAACTTCGACCTTATCAGCATCGCGGCTTTTCGTGGATGTATCGCAACAGCCGTATCGGGTTCGGCAGTATCATCGCCGATGATATGGGGTTGGGGAAAACGTTGCAAGTGATTTCTATCTTGCTGAAATTCAAAGAAGAAAATGCGTTGAATAAAAAGATTAAAGCATTGGTGGTTGTACCGACCGGTTTGCTTACCAACTGGCAGGCAGAAATCGAAAAGTTCGCCCCTTCGCTTTCGACACATATTTTTCATGGTACGCTTCGTGATTATAAGCAGTTTGACGCCGATATTCTGTTGACAACGTACGGCGTATTGCGAAGCGATCACGAGATGCTGCGCAAACAAAAATGGCAGGTGATGATTATCGACGAAGCGCAAAACATTAAAAATTATGATACTGCCCAGTCGAAAGCAGTCAAGAGCATTCCTGCCGACATTCGCATTGCCATGAGCGGAACACCCGTCGAAAACCGGCTAACCGAGTTTTGGTCGATCATGGATTATACGAACAAAGGTTATTTAGGAACGGTAAAAACGTTTAAAGAAGACTTTGCAAATCCGATTCAGCTATTTAATGATGAGCAAGTTACGAAGAAATTCAAAAAAATCACCGCACCGTTTATGTTGCGGCGCATGAAAACCGATAAAAAGATTATCTCCGACCTGCCCGACAAAATAGAACAGAACCAATTCGCCCAACTCACCAAGCAACAGGCGGCGCTCTACGAGAAAACCATGCTTGCGGCGATGGAAGAAATCGAAGGTTACGAGAGTGACGATCCGCAAACACTCTTCAAACGGCAAGGCTTAGTGCTCCAAATGATTTTGGCGCTTAAACAGATATGCAACCATCCGACCCAATTCCTGAAAAACGGACAGTTCGACCCCTCACTGTCTGGGAAAACCGAACTGCTATTCGAGCTATTGGACAGCATCCTCGAAAGCGGTGAAAAGGTGTTGATATTCACTCAGTTTACTGAGATGGGCAAACTATTGGAGCGTTTCATTACCGAACGTTTCGACGATCCTCCGATGTTTTATCATGGCGGCTGCAATGTCAAGCAAAGGGAGGAGATGGTAAGACGTTTTCAACATAACCGAGCCGACAAGATTTTCCTGCTCTCGCTCAAAGCAGCAGGTACAGGCTTGAATCTCACTGCTGCTTCGCATGTCATCCACTATGACTTGTGGTGGAACCCTGCCGTCGAAAATCAGGCGACCGACCGCGCTTACCGCATCGGACAGCAAAAAAACGTGATGGTGCACCGCATGATTTGCAAAAACACCTTCGAAGAGCGTATCGACGAGATGATTCAAAAAAAGAAACACCTTGCCGAAATGACCGTCGCCACAGGCGAAAGCTGGATCGGCAAACTGAGTAACAAGGAATTAAGAGAGATATTCGGATAAAAAACCTTCTAATTGGGTGCATCTGATTTAGATAAAAGTTATAAAGAATACAATCAGTAAATCATGCAACAAGTAATTTCTACCAAAAAAATACCCATCAAAATGTGGCTCGACGATGTGGAAGAAGGCGCCATCAAACAGGCGCTCAACCTTGCCAATCTGCCGTTTGCCTTTCGGCATATCTGCCTGATGCCGGACACGCACCAAGGGTACGGTATGCCGATAGGCGGGGTGCTGGCTGCACAAAATGTGATCGTTCCCAATGCCGTGGGGGTGGATATCGGCTGCGGGATGTGCGCTGTGCAGACGAATGTTAAAGCCGATGGGTTGGAACGCAGGCAACTGACACAAATCATGTCGGGAGTCAGGGAACTGATTCCACTCGGATTCGACCACCATAAGGAACGACAGGACGAATCGTTGATGCCACAGGGGTTCAACTTAGATGAACTGCTCGTTGTAAAACGCCAATACCTTGCCGCCTTAAAACAGATTGGCACACTTGGTGGGGGCAATCATTTTATCGAACTGCAACGGTCTGACAAAGGATGGCTTTGGATCATGGTACATTCGGGGAGTCGTAACTTCGGGTTGCAGGTGGCTGAATACTACAATAAGATAGCCAAGAAACTGAACGCACTCTATTATACATCGATCGATCCCAAAGCGGATTTGGCATTTTTACCATTTGAGACAAACGAAGCGCATACGTATTATCAGGAGATGAAGTACTGTACCGAGTTTGCACTGGCTAACCGCAAACTGATGATGGAAAGGATCCAACAGGTCGTTTCGACAACACTTTCTCAAGTAACTTACGAACCCATGATCAATATAGCCCATAACTACGCCGCCTGGGAAACGCATTTCGACACAAAAGTGATCGTTCACCGCAAAGGCGCCACCTCAGCCAAACAGGGTGAAACAGGCATCATCCCCGGATCGCAGGGGACTAAATCGTATATTGTTGAAGGACTGGGCAATCCGGAGAGTTTTATGAGTTGTTCGCATGGAGCTGGACGGGTGATGAGCCGCAAAGCCGCTATACGTGATCTCGACCTCGACGAAGAAAAGCGCAAATTAGATGAATTAGGCATCATTCACTCCATCCGCAACCAAAGGGATTTGGAAGAAGCCGCATCGGCCTATAAAGATATCTCGCAAGTCATGGCGCTCCAACATGACCTTGTGCAGATCAAAACAGAACTCACTCCGTTAGCGGTTATAAAAGGTTAGGAGCATTATTACACAAAATTCTCTCTTTTCTGGAGGTTGAGGAGGCCGATCAGGAGGAAGACGACACCACCTAATGACAGGAATATACGGCTTTTGATGATGGTGTCCTGCCAAATCATGGGGTGCAGGTTGGATGGGATGGTGAATGGATTGAGGAATACATTCCAGAATGAATAAGCCATCCCTGTGGATGCCTGATTCATATTACCGCCAGGTCCCCCCATACCGCCACCACCTCCGCCTGTAGACGAATTCATGAGAATGAAAAACAATAATCCGGAGATAATCATGACAACAGCTGTCCCGTTACCGCTTCGTGTGATCGTGGAAACCATAAAAGCCATGTTGCCGAAAAACAGCATCGGGAATAGCAATTGCGCCGACATCTCAACAATGTTGATAGGATAAAGCAAAATACGGGCAACATAAGCAAAGAGGATAAGTATAAAAAAATTAGCCACATATACCATCAAAATCCGCAATCCCCAAACCTTAAACCGGTAATTGGGAATGCCGAAAATAATTTCGAGAATCCGGTTGTCTTCATCGTTCTGGATGCCGAAAACAACAGGATAGAAGATAAGCAACAGACAAGGAAACAATAACATCGTATAAATAGCCGAATCATTTATTTCACCCCTGTTCCATGCTAACTGGAACATGAAAAATGCAAAAAATGCGAATGAAGCCAGCAAAAACCATAGGAATTTGCCGGCAAAGATAACCTTCAGATTATACTGTATCAGTCGATATGCAAGTGTAAAATATTTCTTCATTGTTATAAGTTTTTTAATAAACACAAATAAGCATCTTCAAGATTGGCTTCCATTTGAACGGCATCGGGGAAAGGCTGGGTTAGCGAAAGATAACGTACCTGTATCAAATCACCATCCTGAATATTATGCACGACAAGCGACTTATCCAATTTTTCCTCAAATTCATCCTTGTCAATCAGGAATTGCCATACTTTACCTTCAGCCATACCGACCATTTCGTTAGGCTCGCCAAAATATTTCATTTCGCCCTTATTGATTACCACCACCTGATTACAGGAGCTTGAAATATCTTCAATAATGTGGGTAGAGAAGATCACAATGCGTTCCTTACTCAACTCGACCAGCAAGTTACGGAAACGAATACGCTCACGCGGGTCGAGTCCGGCTGTTGGCTCGTCGACAACTAAAATACGCGGCAGATGCAGTAGAATAAGCGCAATGCCGATACGTTGCTTCATCCCTCCTGAAAACGATCCGATCTTGTGGTCTTTGCGATGCCATAAGCGGACTGAATTCAATACGTATTCGATACGTTTTTCACGCAGCGCCTGGTCGGTCAAACCTTTTAAGATAGCCTGATAGTCAAGAAACTCGCTTGCAGTCATGTTCTCATACGTTCCAAATTCCTGGGGCAGAAAACCGATCAGGCCTTGTAATTCCTCGCGGTATTGAATTGTATCCAACCCGTTAATCCATATCGTACCGTAGCTTTGCTCTAAAATACCTGTGATAATACGCATAAAGGTTGACTTGCCGGCGCCGTTCGGCCCGAGCAATCCGAACATTCCCGTTTTAATATCGAAAGATACACCTTTCAAGGCTTTGAACGGGCGACGACGTTTACCTATAATCGGAACGGTTTTAACAAAACGGAAATAGGCGCGACGAAATCCGGCCATCTTGCCGCTTAATCGTTCGATATTGATATCTCGTTCATAGATATATTGTGAAGACACATAAATGATAATTCCTATCGCCCAGAATGCTCCAATAATAGCTACTAAAGCCGTGTTTTCTAATTTGACAAACAGTATATAGATGAAAATCAACGGTAAAGCCCAGAATATGATACGGTTTATGTAACGGACGATACGGTTTTTAGGCCAACGATAAAACAAATAGGATCTGAATTTTCTCCACAGGAATAATGTTGCGGCATACAAAGCAAGGGATAAAAAGAATATCCATGTCTTACTTTCCAAAAATATATAGGTGAAGTAAATGCCAAAGCCCCAAAGAATCATTTGCCACGTCAGGCCAATAAAGTCTTTCAACGAATGATATTCGGTAGTTAATCCTAACCGTTGGCGCAGTTGCAGACCGCTATTCCATTGCCGCATGAATTGTCCTTCACGATCGTATATTTTGACAAGATTGCGGACGACAATATTAATTTCCTTATTCTTATCTACCACGTCAGCTTTCGCTTGCCGCAAACTTGTCTGGATGAAAAAAGTAACACCCGGTACCAGGATGATAATGGCCAGCATATAAACTACTTGCCATAACAGCTCGTCGGCATACATAAAAATAAAGAAAATACCGGTGAGAACGAGGGCAAGATGAAGTAATTGTATTTTAAGCGACAGTGAACGGTACCATGCCAACGTATTTTCCAATCCCATCGCTACGGTGGGAATAATAAAAAACGTCAACATGGTAGAAAAAGCAAGTCCGCCGATAACGGTAATCGCGAAAGGCCCGCCTATTAAATCGGAAAACTGCCCTCCTCCTCCGCCCATCGCTAAGGGAAACATGGCCACGATGGTCGTGATCGCTGTTATCAGGATGGGTCGCGTACGTGATAAGCCGGCTACAATCAAAGCCCGTTCGCGTCGAAAACCGCGACTGCGCAGGATATTGGAATAATCAATCAGGATGATGCCATTGTTGACGACAACCCCGAGCAAAATCAGGAACCCTATCAACGAATTGGCGTTCATCAGGTTGTTGCCGGTTATCAGCAAGGCAATCAGCGAACCAATAGCTGCCAATGGAATTGAAAACAGCATGACAAAAGGAGTGGTAAACGATTCAAATACACAAGCCAATATGATAAATATCAAAATAAAGGCGGCCAGAATCAGAAATTTGAAGTCGGCAAATTCGTCTTCTTCATGAATGACATCGATGGCTACACCCGGCGGCAACGGATAAGCGGCAATATATTCGTCGATGTCGGCACGATATCCATCCAACAAGGTTTTGACTTGCTGTATATCGCGTGTAAATGAATACGTTACGTTCAATTGTTTATCTTGATTCACCCTCGTTATACGTGAGCGACCAAATGATTTGTTTACAGTTGCCACATCGTTCAACATGTGTAATCCGCCGCTTGAACTCTCAATTTGAACCCTGGCCAATTTATCGATGGGTATATCCCTTCTTTGTTGTTGTTCTTCTTCGTCTTCCAACGGTGTTTTTTCGCGTATAATGATTTGGTAGGTTTCATTGCCCAGTTTAAATTGGGCGCCTGATTGTTGCTCCCGGTTCAGGTCGTTTAATCCTGTTCGTATATTGTTGGATGAAATTCCATACGAAGTAAGCAAAATCTGGTCGAAATCAAGACGCACTTCAGGTTGTCGACTTGGATACGACACCCTCGAACTGCTTATAAATTCCTGTTCGCCCAAATAATATCGTATGTCTTCACCGACTAACTGCATGATATCATAATCTGAACCCTTGATTAAGATCCGTTCCTGGCTGGAGCCAATGCCCATCAAACCCATAAAAGACTCCAATCCGGCAGCACCACCTGAACTGCTTTGAGCGCCGCTCGTCGCATTAGACAAAGTTATTGAGGCGGGGCCATCAATTTGACGAATTTTTGTTTGTACAGCAGCCTGAATTTCGGTTAGACCCCGTTTGCTCGTTTTCTGATAGTTATCCTTCAGGACAAGCGTTAACCGAGCTTCTTCTGCATTGACACGTGTGATTACATCTTGCAATTCGGGTATTTCTTCTTCATTCAGCAAATCTTCGAGTAATCGAACAAGATTATCTGTATTATCCAATGTGCTGCCTGTACGCATTGTCACATTCACATTAAAGCGATCGGCATCTACCTCCCTTCTCTGTTGTACAGTAGTGGTAAGCGAATAAATAAGGGTCGCAAAAAGCACGAGTACGGCGCCGAAAATAGTCACACCCGGATTACGCATACACCATTTTAGAACGACAAGGTAAATCTGTACAGGCCGTTGATTAAGAGACACTTTTTCATAAAACACACTGTGATTATCTTTACGTGACAGAATCCAATAAGTTGCCATGGGAACAAACATAATTGCTACTACCAACGACACCAAAAGTGTGGAAATAATAGAAACGCCGATATTATCACCAATTAATTTAATGACGTAATTTTCGGTAAAGATAAAAGGGATAAAAAGGACAACGGTCGTGAGGGTTGCTGCAACAATCGAACGCCATACTTCAATGGTGCCTTGTGTGACCGAGCGTTCGGCCGACAATCCGGTGCCCGATAGTCGGTATATATTTTCAAGCACGACAATGCTGTTAACAAGCAACATCCCCACCGCAAGCGCTATTCCGATAAGGGTCAAGCTGTTAATAGTTATTCCTGCCGCATAGAAAAAATTAAATGCCGTAAAAATGGAAATAGGAATAGACAAGGTAATGATCAGTACTAATCGAAGATTCCGAAGGAAAAACAACAATACAAGAACAGCAAGTATGCCTCCAAATAAAGCATTTTTGACGATACTATTGATACTGTTTTCCATCTCCTGGGCTGCATTGTCATCGACAACAATCTCTATATCCAAACCTTGTAGACGGGCGTTCAGATTGTCGATTACGGCTATCGTGCGTTTAGCGAGGTCAATCACATTCGCTTGAGCATCGTTTACTAACGAAAGTGTGACGGATTCTCTTCCATTCACACGACTGTACGATGTTTCTTCCTGATAATCGAAGAAAACCGTTGCCACATGTTTCAATAAAATAGGGCCGGATGCAACGATGACATTTTCTATGTCGGATATCTTGTTGTAGGTGGAACTGACATGAACAAAATACTGACTGTCGTGCTCTCTTACATTACCGACAAAAACCTTATCCTGCGCCTGGCCGCTCAAACGGCTGGCTATTTGTGAAGTGGTAATATTCAAGGCTTTACAGGCTTCTCTATCTATTTGTACTTCGATGGATTTCGTCCGTCCTCCAAATACACTGACCGCTGCAACGCCGTCGATATTCTCTAACTCAGTCAATATTTGTTCGTCTACGATATTGCGTACACGATCTACACCGCCCGATCCGCGTACCTGCAACGTCATGAAAAAGTTGGAATTCTGCATCGTTGTTCCGCCGCCGCTTTGAACGCGCACGGTGAAAGTTTCCGGTAGCGACGCAGTGACCTCTTTCATCTTCTCTTCCAACTTAAGCGAAGTAGTCTTGATGTTTACATTATTCTTGAATTTAACCGTAATAGTCGATGAGCTACCACTAACTTGCGATGTAATCTCATCAACGCCTCCGATTGAGCCTATTGCTCCTTCCAACGGAATAATCACCGTCGATTCTACATACGCAGGATCCATGTCTTGCTGTGATCTGACCGATACGGTCAATTCAGGAAGTTCAGGACTTGGATACAATTCCATGCCCAATTGTCTATACGACATATACCCCAGCAAGGTAAGCGCCGTAAAAAACATGATGATAGTTATTCTTCTATTTAACAGAAAATTCATACTTTATTTCAGTTTTGAATAATTGAGTAATTGAATAATTGATTGCATAAGAATTGTCAATTGTCAATTAGATTTTATGAATCGTTGTTTCATCAGCTCAAATACATAGTAGACACACGGAATAACGACTAAACTCATTAAGGTAGAAGTGACTAATCCGCCGATAATGGCTAACGCCAATGACGAACGAAGTGCAGCGCCTTCGCCAATATTGAGCGACATGGGCAACATGACAAGAATGGTGGTCAAACTGGTCATGATAATTGGACGAATACGTTGTTGGCCAGCCTGTATGATGGCTTCGACCAATTCCATCTGTTCTTTCAACTGATTAATACGCGCCACTAAGATAATCGAGTTGTTGATCGCAATACCTGTCAGTACGATAATTCCTATAACGCCCATGATATTAATGGTCATTCCGGTAATCAGAAATATCAGGACTGCACCGACCAGTGCAAGCGGTATGGTCAGCAGGATGGTAAACGGATGGAGCAACGATTCAAACTGCGATGCTAATACCATATAAACAAGTATGATAGACAAAGCTAATGCCATGAGAAGACTGTTTAGCGATTCCTGACGTTTTTCTTCCTCGCCTGACACAGTAATAGAATGATTGACGGGGAGATCAATGTCGGCTGTTGCCAGACGAATCTGTTGTGCTATCTTATCGAGTGATTTACCGAGGTCTTTATCTGCTAAGATTCTATTAATGCGGCTTTGGTTTCTGCGGAAGATTTCTTTTGGAGCCCGTGAGTTTTCGATGGTAGCGATTTCACGTAAGAGAAATTCCTGTCCTCCGCTTTGGATCACAAGATTTTGCAAATCTTTTGCCGTTATATCAGGGATTTTGATGTAAATATCGCGCATTTCGCCCTTGTAATCCATCTGTCCCACACTTCGTCCATCCAACTGTTGCCTGAGCTGCTGAATGACAGATGAAACAGACAGGTTATAAATACCAGCCATTGTCCGATCCATCTTGACAATCAGTTCCGGTGCGCCGTCGGCCATGGATGATTTAATGTTGTAGATACCGTCAATCTCATGCATTCTTTCGATAACTTCATCGGTAATGGATAGGATATCATCCATTTCTTCTCCTTTCACCTCGACAATAATGGGTGCATCTTCGCTTCCAAGCAATGAAGCCAATGTGTTCTCTTCCTGTTTAAACGTAAGTTCGAGGCCTTCAATAATTTGTGTTGCTTCGACAAAACGCTCCATCACCACTGTGGGAGGAAACGGAGCTGATTTTGACAGCATGATTTTCATCGTGGCGGTATGTTCGCCTTCAAACACCTGGTCTTCGGAAGTTCCTTTGCCTACATGACTGTATACAGTCGACAAGGTGTCGCCACTGATGGAATGAACCATATAATCCAATTGTTGGACAACTGCATCGGTACGTTCGAGGCGAGTACCTTCGGGCAATTTGACAGAGATGGTAAACGTTTGCCCTTCGGAACGCGGAAGAAATTCGGTTCCGACGAAAGGAAGTAATAATAAGGTGCCTCCCAAAAACAGTACGGAAATGATGATCACCATCCATCGCTGTTTCAGGAATGTTTCCAACAAACGGCTATACCAGTGAAACTGAATGGCGTTCGTCTGCGTTTTTGCATTTTTACGACCGGATAGTTTATCGTAGAACATCGGGATCACCAGCAAAGCGACAAACAGCGATGAGAGAAGCGAAAAAGTAACAGTCCAGGACTGGTCTTTAAACAATTCGCCTGATGCGCCATGTAAATAGATAATAGGTAAAAAGACGGCGATGGTAGTCACCGTAGAAGCAATAACGGCTCCCGATACTTCGGATGTACCTGTAACGATTGCATCAACCCTGTTGTGCCCCCGTTCCTGATTCCTGAAGATACTTTCTATCACGACAATCGCATTATCGATCAGCATACCTCCTCCCAAAGCCAATCCGCTCAATGTCATTATGTTTAGGGTGAGACCGCTGAAATACATCAAGTTGAATGTTGCAACGATTGAAATCGGTACGGATAGGCTGACGATAAGTGTTGTTCCGATGCGACGCAGAAACACAAACAAGACAATAACGGCGAGTGCCAATCCCAGCAGGGCGCTGTCTTTGACCTCACCTATTGCATCATTGATAAATGTACCCTGATTGGTGATAATCTGGAAATTATAGCCCGGTAATGCCCGTGAGATACTGTTTAACTGTTGCGTAATTCTGTCAACCACCCGAACGGTGTTATGTTGCATTTCTTTGTAAACAGATAATCCGAGGCAGCGTTCGCCATTGATACGAACAATATTTTCAGGGCGCTCATTTTCAAATTGGACGGTAGCTACTTCACGCAGATACAATGGCGCACGGCTTACGGTTCGTGTCGACGAGGAGGTACCTGCCGTCGTAGCTTCGGTTGCTTTGTAACCTACAATCAGATTCTCAAAGTCGGCTTCGGCATTAAGCTGCATCGTACTCTTCACTAAATATTGAATGCCGAGTTCGCTTACACGTCCTCCTGTGATACTTTGGTTGTTCGATTCAATGCGTGAAGCAATATCGTCCATTGTCAAACCGAACTCTTTGAGTTTAAACGGGTCGGTTTTGATGGTCAGGATAGACTTTTCTTGTCCCGAAAGCGCCACTTCTGCAACTCCTTCGAGGCGTACCAACTCATTTCGGATATAACTCTCTGCTACCTTACGTAACTCAGCCATATCGGTGATGTTATCATGAGTCATGGCAACGAGTATAACAGGAGCGGTGTTGGGATCGTATTGTGTAATATTAAGTGAAGTGATTTCTTGCCTTGAGGAGAAAGTGGACATTGCTTTTTGAAGGTCCAGAAACGCCTCATCCATGTCCTTATTTTGGGCATATTCGACCGTGATACGCGCCGATCCGGCTTTGATAACCGACGATACCTGTGTCACATCACGTTGACGGATAGCTGTCGATTCCATATTTTCAATAAACGTTTTCTCTATCTCTTCCGGCGGTCGTTCACCTATTGCGATCTCAACATATAGACGGGGCGAATTGATATTGGGTAATAAATCCACATTCAGGCGATCGTACGAAATCCATCCTAATAACAGGATTGCGAGTACAATCATACTGATTGTAACAGGACTTTTTAACGCAAAGTTGACTAATTTTCTCATTATTAACTAATTATTAATTGCCTATCTAAGCACTCTGACACGACTATTATTACGCAAAGTCTCAAAGCCTCTGATGATAAGGTTGTCATCTTCCCACAGTCCGTCAGTAATTTCAAAATTCTCTTCATCTTCAATGCCTGTGGTGATATTACGCATGACAGCCTGGTTTCTTTCTACAACGTATACATATTTTCTGTTCCGGTTGGAGAGGACAACATCTTTGGGTATGACAATCACATTTTCCGATCTATCCACCACAATATCGGCTTTTACATACATGCCGGGGCGTAGTTTCAGGTTTGAATTATCAATGAGAATCTTTCCTTTGAAAGTACGGGTTTCGGAGCTAATCGCAGGCGATAGTTCGCTGATAACGCCTATAAGTGTATCAAGTGGCAAGGAAGTTTGAGTGATTTGTACCGGTTGATTAACATGTATCGTAGCAATCTGGCTTTCAGGAAGATTGATTTCTACAAATAAATTCGAGTAGTTCATAATGCCTACCATCGGCTGGTTTGATGCAACCTTTGCATCGGTTGAATAATGTGGCAAATCGACAATCACACCGTCGAACGGAGCTTTGATATTCATTTTTTCAAGGTTGATGGTTGCATTGGCTAACGAGTAGCGTGCATTGACGATAGTCACTTCGGATTGTCGAATCTGGCTTTCCGTAGATCCACCCATTTCCAAGAGTTGTTCTTGTTTGACTTTCTCCTGTTCGGCTATATCAAGATTGAGTTTTCTGGACTCAATTTGCTGGTTGTTCTCATATTCCTCATCTTCTAAACGGATGATCAGTTCATCTTTTCTAACTGCATCGCCCAGCTTATAAGACCTTCCTGTACGTGGATTTGTCTGAAGTTTGTAAATACCGCTCATTTGCGAAGCTAACTCCTCACTAAAAGTTGCTTGTGCCGTTCCGGCCGTATTAACGATACTGCTTATGGCGCCGGGTTTCAATTCCCGTACCGATACGGGAGTTTCAATATCAGTTGATGACGATTCCGGTTGACTGCTACAAGCGGCAAGGAAAAGTAATGCGCCAAGCGCGATATGTACCGGTTTTAACATAATTCGAAAACTGTTGTTGTAAATCGTATTCATAAATAATTTGTGAATGTCAGACATAATATTTAAATATTTTATAATTAGTAATTTGCGTTTATTATCTCATTGTGATTTTATTCAATTGTCGAATGGTGACAATGGGTTGGTCGGTTTCAAAATCGTAAAGTGTCAGAATTTTTAAATTCAACAGTTCAATTTTATAATTGATTCTTGCCTGTATCAAACTTGTTCTGGCATTGGAGAGTTGCGCCTGATACTGGCTAATCTGCAAACCCGTCAGGTCGCCTTCAGCATACCGGATATTATTAAGCGCAAAGGTAAGTTCAGTGTTCTCAACACTTTTTTTCTGTATTTCGATTTGTGTGGCGAGGTTAGCTAAATTACGCAACGTTTGGCGGATATTCAGTTCAATATCTACTTTCTGGTCCTGATAATCTAACTGAGCGATTGTCAGTGCCGTCTTTGATGCTTGTATACGTGCTTTACGTTGTCCCCAATCGAATATAGGAATACTGAAACTAACAGATACTGAGGGATTTGATGTAGGATTGTCATACATATTTCCAAATTTGGCATCATCGCCTGTTATACCGATGGATAGCGAAAGGTTTCCACTGAACTCATCACGTGCTTTGGTTTCAATCAAAGAAAATTCAGCCAAAGCCATATCTATTTCGCGTTGTCGCAATTCCATCCTTGCAGACAATCCTTGCTGTAATGCTTCACCAAGATCTACAAGGGTAGGGCTTACATCAATATTAGGTACTTCCAACGTGATATCATCGCCAAGTGGCATACCTAAAGTTTGTTTTAATTGGTCTTTGGCATTTTCCAAGCGAACCCTGGTTTGTTCAACAGATGATTCGGCAGAAGCCAGATTAACTTCGGCCTGAAACAGTTCTTCCCTGGCTGATAAGGCGGCATCTACTTTGGCTTTCATAATGTCATAATTTATCTTGGCATTATTAAGTTCTTCAAGACTGATATCCAGATTATTCATAGCCATATAGACAGTATAGAATTGATTGGTGATGCTCCTTTCTGTATTCAAGCGTTGCAGGGCATAACGGATTCCGGCATTTTCAAAATCATACTCAAGCCTGTCGAATGCCATTCTTTGACTGTTATAAGTGAAAAGAGGTTGGTCGTATCGAATAGAAAGGTTATTCGAAAACGCTTTGTTATTATTGATGCCGTTTTGGTTAACCGACTCGCTATCCTGCCATCCAAACCTGTCGGTAAGCGCTAACGTACCGTCTGTAAATAAAATGGGTAGTTCAGTTCGAAATGTGCCGTTTGACGACAAAGTTTTACTCGTATACCATTCAGAAAACCGATTGTCAAAACTACGGTTCTGGGTATAACCAAACGGGTTAATACTCAATGAAAACTGAGGCCTTAATGAAGCGAGTTGTGCATCAAGCAGAAATTGAGTTCTTTCCAGATTTAGTTTCTGTGTTCGCATGCTCGGATTATTTTCTTCTGCAATATCCAGCGCCTGTTCAATGGTTAATACCATTTGTGCTTGTACTTGTGAAAACATGGAAATGCCCGCACAACAAATAATAAATACAATGAATTTTAATTTTAACTTTCTATGTGTCATAATTATATAATGTTAATTTTTTTAGTTCTTGATTAGGCGAATACGCAAGTATGCCGCTCCTTTTATTACAATTATTACTCCACTCTTGCTATTTCAATATCTTCTTCTCTCGCTACGCGGTCGGAACTTGATTCCCTCCTTACTATCCTGACTGCATCGGCAGTGACCATACGTATATTACTTACATTATTAGAAAGAACAACCTTTATGGTATCATCCGAAAAAAAGTAAGTTCCAACCCTGTTCCAACCGTCAACAGAACGTCGAAGATTAAGGTAAGCTTTATCTTCGCCATCGTCATAGAGTACCTTGAAAATATAGTCCATTGAGCCACGGCTATTATTGTTTCGGCGAAGTTCATCCGGGCGGGTCACGTAATAATATAAATCGTATAAGCCTTTCGAGGGTACCGGTACTTTCCATGTAGCCGTCTGACTGCCGCTCCCGCTCTTAATCACATAAGCTGAACGAACATGTGTCCCATAATAATTGGCGTTTGTTGTCAACGTCCATTGTAATGGCGGACGCCAACCTTGCACGCCTGTATAAGGGAATGAATCGTCTCCGTCATCTTCCAACCATTGTGGCAACAGCCCTACAATGTCGGGTCGTGACAATTCAAATAATCCGACATCCTCATTATCGACAATCACTTCACCCGGTGCATTTGTACTGTAAGAAGCCAGTATGAAGTCGCCTTCATCAGCAATCCGTACATTTTGTTCGCGGGCGATATTGCTTACAGGCATCGTAATCAGATTCGGTAAATTAGCAGATATCAGCGTATTGACGTTGATGCTTCGTGGCGCTTCATCCCAGATCGTAACAAGTTGTTTTGTCTCGCGGGCTGCAAAAGAGATTTTCCTTTTAGCGCGTGGATCATCACTTTCAGTGCCGCCACCAAATCCGCCAAACCCGCCTCTTCCACCACCGCCGCCGCCGAAACTCGTTTCGATATTAATGATCCCATCATAATCGGAATCATTGGTGATCTGCAATTTGACAACATATACTTCTATATCGCGGTTGATAATGTAAGTTATTTCCGGGTCACCAACGATATAAACCGGAAGATTCGTTGGTGAATCCCATGTAGCAATGGGAGTGATTAAATCAACTCCGGCAATCATACTCATCTCTGCAAGCAAATCTTCAAACCGGAGATTGCTAAATCTGTTAAGATTCAAAAAAGCACGAATGGAATCACGAAACGCCACATTTCCGAGATTAAGTTCAGCCGGAGCAAACAAGACATTGGCCTTCAGTGAGATGATATTATCTAATAAATCGCGTTGTTCGGGATCGGACAGTAGTTCCTTGAACGGGCGTTGTTGAATCAGCAAATTGGCTTTTTCGTTATTACTGATCCCGTTTAACTGCCTCATCATGGGATTATCGGTAATATCTTGCAAATATAACTCAACCAAGCGATTGGCAATTGTCCAATCGGATGAAAAGATATTATAACGGAAATTGTATAATTGCGGGAAGAGAAAATATGGATTTGGTTTGACTGTAATATTGGCGACTCCGCGCTCAGTTGTAAACTCGCGCGAGCCTTCCGAACGCTGGAACTGCATTAAAAAGCTATTAAACACATTGATAGCGGCATCGGTTTCAGAGATTTCCCTTCCCATCCGTTTGGCAAACGATATTTGGAGCGGAACTTGTTTGACAACGTCCAAATTATTAAACATACAGCCTTTTTCGGGGAATAACACCATTTCGGGCTGAAGCACCTCTTGTGCTTGTGTCCACGTTCTGACATAACTGCAAAACTGTACCGGAACCTCAATAACAGAAAAACGTTTGAATGAGTAGTTTAGAGAGTAATTGCTCTCAAAAGTTTGCCTTCGTATTCTAATTTGGTAAGGGATTGTATCAAGAATTGATTCAAAAGTAGAAGAGAAAAAATCGTTTGCTTTTAAATGCCATAAATTATATATTGTTCGGTCAACCTCAACGCATTTTTGTTCGTAATCGCCAATAATCAACGAGATAGCAGGGGTTGGGAAATCAGTTTGAAAAACAAAGATACTGTCAACAGGGGTTTCGGGAAAAATTGCTGCAATCCCTTGGTTACGCATAGATATGCTGTCATCACCTCCCCGTCGGCGTGGCCTAAAGTCAGGATCTTCGCGCATTCTTGCCAGTGTTGCACTGTCAGGAGGTGGTCCCTGTGCTCTCAATTCGCGTCCTCCGGGTGCTTCACCCTGTCTTCTCAATTCGCCTCCGGGTCCAGGTTCAGGCCTTCGCCCTTCACCCCCGTCGTTTGCTCGTGCGCGCATTATACTATCCCGCATACGTTCTCTTAATTCGGGATTTTCACGCATTCGGGCCATCATTGCGCTGTCGGGAGGTCCTTGTGGTCGAAATTCACCGGCTTCACCGGCTTGACCTCTCGGTGGTCCGGCATTGCCATCCTGTGGTCTGAAATCGCCTGTTTGTCCTTCCTGCCGTCCTTGCCGTTGTTGTCTGATATTAACATCTTGCCCTTGTCCTCCTTGTCTTTGTGCACCCTGTCCTCCCTGAGCGCTGACATCACCACCTTGCCCTTGCTGTCTGGCATTTACATCTTGTCCTTGAACACCTTGTCTTTGACCGCCAGGTCCTTGTTGACCACCCTGTCCTTGTTGTCCACCTTGTGGACCAAACTGCCCGGGTTGTCCACCCGGTCCCTGTTGTCCACCTTGTGGGCCAAACTGCCCGGGTTGCCCACCCTGTCCTTGTTGTCCACCTTGCGGACCAAACTGCCCGGGTTGTCCACCCGGTCCCTGAGGCCTGCCTTGTTGTCCACCACCCTGTGGTTGTTGTCTATTGACTTGTACAGGCTGCGGACCTCCTCTACCTGCAGCGCCGGCAAGGCCGGCACCCATGCCGCCCATTGGACCACCACCAAAAAACATTCCGCCGCCACGCATACCTCCGGAGACATTTCTGATAACACCATCGTTACTGTCGTATTCATTGGAACTGATTGTCGGAACTTTCTCACGGGGACTAAGCCTTGTCCCCTGGGATAAAGCGACCAAACCGTTTATGGTCTTAACCGTTAAACGATAATTACTAAAGAAGACACTTTGCCAGTCGGGATTCGCAGTACTGTAAGCCACACCGGGACGAGGATACCAATAGGTTTCAGGTGTGAAAAGCACATAGTTTTCAGTTTGAAAGCTATATTTTTTATCAATATTAAAAAAATCGGATTTATATTGCTCATGCAGCAAATCATCAGGAATATCAAGATAACAGAAATCTTCATTGATTTGTCCATCATATGTAATAACAAAAGAAGTCGTATCATCCATTTGTAAAACGCGGGCGAAATCTACGAGAATAATCTGATGGTCGCGCGTAAACGACAGTTCTTTTCCATCTTCTTTGATTTCACGCACCGTCAATGAAGGATTCAGGCAAAACGCAAAGACAGCAGATGATTCCTGCACAGTGCCATTCAGGGTTGCTGTTGCAAAAATAGATGCGGGGCGTTGCTCGACAGCTATATCGTAATTCGTAATAACCATTTGAGGCGTTTTACTATACTTGTTATTAATTTCAATAAATTTTGAACGCATATGCGATGCGCTTAGGAATGAATTGACATGTTTAAATCCGGCAAACAAGCCGGCAAAAATAAAGCAAAAAGCCAGCGTAAGCCAACGGTAACGACCATACTTGGTATTCGGTAAACGCCTGAATAAGAAGATAGATATACAAATAAAACCACATCCAATCAATAAATAGATTAAACGATGATTAATCAAGGAAAACCAGTTGGTAAAGCCAACAACGGATGATTTGACCAAAGGAAGGCTAAATGCCATGTAATCAAACAAATAATAAAACTTGTCTGCAATATAAAACAGGGTCAAAGCAATATACCCTAACAACAGCACAAATGTAATCGCCTGATTTTTAAAGATAAGCATACATCCAATAGAAAGGCCGAAGATATAAATCAGCGTAGGCACGCTTATCAGCAAAAAATAAGTTATATAAGCGCCCCAATCGATGGTAATCCCCGAAACAAAATTAAAAATCACAACAATAAAAATGATGATAAGGTTCAGTTGCAAAAACACATACAAATTTCCCCATATTTTACCGATTACATATTCTGCATTACTGAGTGGGTGTACATAGAAGACTTCCGAAGTATCTAATTTCTTGTCGGCTTTTAAAAATTCGGAAGACAAAAACACCGCAATCACAGCCTGTCCTGTGTTCAATAACAAAAGATTAAGGTAAGGAATATTGGAAGGCAAGGCACGCATAATCCAAAACTGCACATTGTCGGGAAAAACTAAAAATGCAAAATTAAAAAAGCAAAGGACTAATACTGCCACAACAAGAAATATACGATAAAACCAGCTTCGTACCAAAAGCTTACTCTCATATTTAGCAACAGATTTTATATTCACAAATACAGCCATTGAAGATGAAATTAAAAAAGTACAACGAATAATCTATATCAGTATTACAGACAAATATTTTATCAAACGGTTTAATCAGGTAAAAAAATTAAGCGCCTATCCAACGGTTTAATTTCTTTTCCATATAATAAACGTAGGCATGTTCGAGATTGGGAGGATAGGGTTCGGCGTCGTAGCCAACAATTTCGTCGGCCACGACCTGCACTTCCCAACCGGTGCCTGATGGAATAGTCGTAATTACAGGGTAAAGTTTATCAACATCAGCTAATTCGTTACCACGAATTTTCATTCGCCATACTTTCCCTTCAGTTTCCTTGAGCATTTCCTGAGGTGCACCCAAAAATGCTAATTCGCCATTATTCATCAGTGCCATATAATTACATGTGCTTGAAATATCGCCTACAATATGTGTCGACAGGATAATGGAAACATCCTTTTTGCTGATTTCGGAAAGAAGATTGCGAAAGCGGATTCGTTCTTCAGGGTCAAGTCCGGTAGTCGGTTCGTCAACAATAATAAGTTTGGGGTTATGTATCAATGCCTGCGCGATGCCAAGACGTCGTTTCATACCGCCAGATAAACGGTTGGCATAACGTTCCCTTACATCAAATAAACCGACGCTTTCGAGCATCGTGTCCACTGCCTGACGGCGTTGTTTCGTATTATTCATCCCTGACAAACGGGCAGCATAATCAAGAAATTCGTACGTTTTATATTTGGCGAAAAAACGAAAATCCTGTGGAAGGTATCCGAGAATACTGCGAACCTCTTTCCTTTGTTTCAGTAAATTGTAGCCAAACACTTCTACATCACCGGAAGTGGGTTCCATTAAAGCCACCAGAATACGCATAAGTGTTGATTTCCCCGCACCATTCGGACCAAGTAAACCGAACATTCCCGTTGGAATTTCCATATTTATATCCTTAAGCGCATGATTCCCATTAGGATAAATTTTATTAAGTGAACGAATAGAAATACTCATATTTTATTGTAATTAGAAAGAAAAATTTTGATGCAAATGCAAAATGAATAAATACACAAATATGACATGTGATATGCATAAAGGTTTAATATCTCATGCAAAAATCCCCAAAAAAGCCTAACAAATTATAAAATAAGTTAGGCTGTAATTGTAAAAGTACCCAGAGCCGGGGTCGAACCGGCATGGAAATGAATCCACTGGTGTTTGAGACCAGCGCGTCTACCGATTCCGCCATCTGGGCCTTT
>JGI24702J35022_10000218_pt1 | contig 32099 bp, 26 predicted proteins | sample TergutTh196P4_FD_35022 | JGI IMG/M metagenome (IMG submission 35022) | reverse complement strand
CAAGCGGTTGAAAAAACAAAAAATCGTATCCGTAAAAAACTTAATATTCCCGCTTACAGAGACATTCAAAAATTTTTATCGGACAATATCACCGATAAATAATCCCATGCGTAACCGGGCAAACCGGACAAGGAAAAATTAAAATCGGACATTCATTCAGTATCTCCCTCATTATCAGCCGAAAATTTCCAACAAAACCAGACATTGCGATAATAAAACAGGATTTGTGTTTTTTGATGAATTTATCCATGTAGTTTTGCATTAATTTTTTAATTTAAAAAGTAAATAAATATGGAAACATCTTTTTCGAAGCGAACTTCGCTGTTAGCAACCATTCCTTTTGGAATATTTGGTATTGCATGGGCTGTCTCAAATTCGGGATTAGGAATTTCAGGCTACATTCAATCTTCTTTGTTGCTCGTATCCGTCCTTGCAATGTTTGTCCTTTTGGGCATCGGATGGAGCAAAAATTTTCCCCGTTGGTCTTTTCCGGCGGTTGGGTTTTGCTTATTGTTCACTGCTTTTTTAGTAATGATAACTATTCCTGACTTAAAACGTGAACCTTTAGGGTATTGGGCTGTGTTACCATTAGTTATCGCGTTGGCCATTGGTCTGTTGTTTAATTCAAAATTAGACCCGATTAAACATTTAATAAAAAAGACCAAAGAAGACCTTTCTTTGATTTTGTTTGCCTTGTATGGCTTTGCACCATTTTTCTTTTGGATAGTTTATGACGAAATGAACTCAATTTGGTTGATACCTGTAATCCTGTTATCAACATTGATACTTTCTTTTGGTTTGTACACTTTTTTACGAAGCGACAAGAAAAAAAACAGAGTTATTTCAATAATAGTTTCCGGGGTTTTTGCGCTTGTCATCGCAATCGTCGTTAGTTTTTTCTATTGGAAATAAAAATCAACAAAGAAGACAATTGACAACGGACAAAATGCCAGCACATAACAAGCGGTTTGGCGAAATTGGGGGTAAAGTGATAATCCGAACTTTGATGTAGCTGTTATCCGTCAGCGACAACCCAAACGGCGTGCAGTCGCTCCCAACTTCGCCAGGCAGCCGGGACGAACCGCCTATAAAGCATTGTTATCAACATCAAATTATTCCGATTTTCCGGAAAGCAAATCCATTGGTGGCATAGGCGACCTCTTGCTCTGTGATTGGGACTGTGCGGTTATTGAAACTTTGCACAGATTGAAAGAAAAGTCGCATCAATCTCCCTTCTATTCCATCCGCGGCGTCTTCTCCGAAGGCGAAGAACTGTACCCCAATTCCGGATTCCGCGATAAAGACCACATACAAATCTGCATCAGAAATTTCAACTGTATCAAGGGTTTTTTCATGCCACGAAAAATAGACTACGATTATCCGAAAGTTTGAAAAAAGATTTCCGGTTTGATTTTTTCCGAAAAATTGCAGTTGTTTGGTTTGATTTTTTCCAAAAAACACTGCTTGTTTGGTCTGATTTTTTTCATACTTTTGCAAAAAATCTGATTGGATATGAATGATATTTCAATGGAAAATTTCGGCAAATTGAGCAATATTGAAATATATCCGATGTATGCCATCTCAACCATAGCAGTTGGGTAAACTTACCCAACACCAATTACCCATTTTGGGTAAATTGCCCACATGTAGCATACATGAAAATCATTCAATTATTTCATCATCTGTATATTACAATTTTGGCACATTAATTGATAATACAACTATAAAATAGTTAATAAATTTGTAATTCGTAATTTTTAATTCATAATTGAAATGTTACAAACCTGTAATTTAACCAAGCGTTACGAGGACAACCAGTTAGCCCTCGACACATTGAACCTCGAAATCAAGCCGGGTAAGATTTTTTTCCTGCTTGGCGCTAATGGCGCGGGTAAAACCACCACCATTAACCTGTTTCTCAACTTCATCACGCCTACATTGGGCGCGGCGTACATTAACGGTATCGACGCCACGAAAAACCCGTTGGACGCCAAACAACACGTATCGTTCCTCTCGGAAAACGTGATGCTCTACGGCAACTTTACCGCGCGGCAAAACCTTGATTTTTTCGCCAAACTCGGCGGAAAAACCAAAATGACCAAAACCGACTATTACACTCTGCTCCGCAGAGTGGGCTTGCAGGACGAGGCATTCGAAAAGAAGTTGAAAACCTTCTCGAAAGGGATGCGCCAAAAAGTGGGATTGGCGATTGCATTAGCCAAAGACGCCGACAACATGCTGTTGGACGAACCTACTTCAGGACTCGACCCGCAAGCCGCCGCCGAATTGGTGGCGCTACTCAAAGACCAAAAAAAAGCCGGCAAAGCCATCCTGATGTGTACCCATGATATTTTCCGCGCGAAGGAATTAGCCGACGAAGTGGGCATCATGAAACACGGACACATGGTGAAATGTCTTTCGCGAAAGGAATTTCTGGAGGAAAATTTAGAAAAACTGTATTTGGAATATATTGGGCAACAACAATCTTACGCGATATGAAAAATTTCAGAATATTGCTTTTACACGAATTGCAGTCGCAAATGAAGTCATTCACGTTTGCGGTGATGATTCCTGTGGCGCTATTGGTGAGCCTTTTGGTGACCAACCTGCAGGTGACGTCGTATAAAGACCGCACACAAGTGTATTTGGAGCAGCAAAAACAGTCGAACGAGCGATTGGACGAAATATATGTTTATTCGCAATTTGTGGTGGACGTGTACATGCCTCCTTCGGCGCTGTCGGTCTTTGCCAAGGGGTTGGACGAAAGTATCGGCAACAAGATTACCGTTTCGGTCATCGACCCGCTCGAATTATCCGTCACCTCGCAGCGAAGCAACGCTTTCATTAAGATATTCAACAACATTGACATATCGGGTATTGTGAAGATATTGAGTATCTTTATGGTGCTGATGGCTGCCTGCCCTGTTGCCATGGACAGGGAACGGCAAACCGGAAAACTGACTCTTGCCAATTCGGTCGGGCAGTTGGAGTATTACCTGTCAAAATATGCCGCTTTGATGGTGGTTGCCTGCATCATGACCACTCTGATCTTTATCACGCCGGTGGTATGGATGACCGTTGATACACAAATCGACTTGTCATTATCGGCTGTGGGTTCCATATTGCTGATGATGATGTTCAGCATCCTGTATCTGTCTGTTTTCGTGTTGGTCAGTCTATCCATATCTGCCATATCGCCAAAAGTATCCATTGCCACCATATCAAGCCTGATGGTATGGGCAATGTTGGTTTTTGTGTATCCCTTTACCGTTAATTCTATGATTGACAGATTAGTAAAAATTTCTTCGGATAGCGCTATAAAAGAGGAAATCGAACAAATAGACAGTGAATTTTTTAAAGAGTTAATGCAATATTATAATGAAAATGGACAAAAGTTTTCAAATTGTATGAGTTGGAACTTTAGGAACAGCAATGGAATTATTGTTCAACTTTGTGTAACGTCGAAAGCATGTTATGAATCATTTAAAACAATGAATGATTTTTCATTACCCAAAGTGCAGCATAAAAATGACCGGGTATATGCCCTCAAGGAAAGCCAAAAAAAGAAATTGTTGCATAAAAGGAAACTGTATGAGCGGTTTGCATTTTTTGTGCCCGATAATATATACCAAAACGTATGCGAACAGATTGCCGGCACCGATTATGATTTTCGTGAGCGTCAATTTATGGACGCTGCGCGAAATTACCGAAACGTGCTGATGGATTACATCCGGACGAAAAATGGTTTTGGATACGCTTTTTTCACCACAATACCCGAAGCGGAGATGCGCGACGCCTACGAAGACTATTCACCGGAGGACAGGGATAAATATTGTAATTCCGGCAATTCAGACAAACTCTTTACACCCGAGACGCCGCGTTTTTCTTTCTTTCATCGCACCAATACATCTGCCACATGGATGGTTGTGCTGGTATCATTGAACCTGGTTCTGGGCGGGTTATCCATATCAATATGTAACAAATTTTTAACTTTCAAATAAAATGACAACCTGTATTTTTTTAAAAGAACTTCAGAATTATTTGCTGAATCGCAGTATTCTGTTTGCGTATGGAGTGATTATTGTTTTGTTTGCATTGAACGCTTCCGTTTACGTATTTCAATGTCAGGATATATTTCAAAAGCATGAAAATAATGTGGCGCTGAATTATCGGGATTTGATTTACGATGAGGAAGCCCGTATTTACATGGGAGAGGAAGTTGTAAGAACCTTACCTTCGATGGTAAGTCTTCAGCAAAATATTCATCGCCGTCCGTCGTCCCTTTCCTTTATGTCGGGTACGGCAGAAGGTATTGTTCCCGACGGCGTTTCAATGAAAATGCTCGAAGAGCCTGATTTTGAAACCTTCGCGCAGTATAATCCGCACATCAATCCTTCCCTTTCTATTGACTGGACAACCATCATGATTTACGTCGTCAGTTTTCTTTGCCTTTGTTTTTCGTACAATGCCTTTTCGGGCGAACGCGAAGACGGCACATTAAAACTGATGCTGGCCAACAGTATGTCGCGCTCGTCGATTATTTTTGCCAAATATTTCGGTTTGTTGGTCGTTTTCTTGATACCCATTCTTGTCGGCATCATGGTCAGTTGTTTGATTTTCGAAATATCGCCGGCAGTTCATTTGCAATCAGCCGATTATGCCAAGATAGGATGGTTTTTCATCGTGTCGGCGTTGATGGTCAGCCTCACCATCATGTTGGGCTTTTTCGTTTCCTCATTAACCAAAAACTCATACGTCAGCCTGATCATCAGTCTTCTTTGCTGGACGTTGCTGGCGGTAATTATACCCAACATCAGTTGGATTGTCAGCAGTCAGGTCAACAAAGTTCCTGCTGTAACCACTATCCATCAGGAAGAGGAGCAGCAGAAGAATGCGCTGAAAGACTGTTATATGGGTTGGCAAGGTACCGAACAAAATGCAAGGGACAGGAAAGATTGCATAGACCGGCGTACCGCCATCCACAACAGCCTGTGGAGCGATTATCACAACCTGCAAATGATGCAAACAAGCAACGCCATTGACCTGTCGAAGATAAGTCCCTTTGGATTATTCCGTTTTCTCGGCGATAAAATTTCCGGAAATAATTTTCACGGATATGTTCGGTTTTTCAAGCAGGCGAAGAATTATCAACTGACTTTTCAGGATTATGTTGTCAGTAAAGACAAGGCAGACCCGGAAAGTCGTCATCTTTTCTGGAATGAAAGCTCTTGGACCTATGGAAATTTTATGTCGCGCCAGCCAATTGTTCTGGGCGAGGTTCCGCAATTTACCGCTCAACCCCAAACTTTCCGCGAATTGGTAGCCGACAGCATCGGCGACGTCGCCATCCTGTGTTTCTGGGTGATTGGACTGTTTGTGCTTTCGTTTGTGGCATTTGTGCGGTATGATGTGAGATAGTTTCGGGTTCAGTTATTTAGTTTTCAAGTTCTTTGACATATTGATCATCATCAATAATACCATGACTTTTTTCGTTTTTCAAATGAAGATACCTACTTTTTTACCGATTTTAGTTTTGCTCCTGTTCCAACCTGTACGGGCGCAGGAAAAGACCGTACTCACCATCGACCGTGCAATCGACATTGCCCTGCACGGCAGTTATACCGTGCGCTCGAACGACGAGAGCCGGCAGGCAATGCAGTACAATTATCTTTATTATCAGGCGCAATTCAAGCCGCGTTTGGATTTGTATTTGGATTTACCGTCGTGGAACGAGCGCGTGTCGGAAATTCCGCAAGCCGACGCATTGCCGGTGTATAATTCCACAAGTTCCATCAAGTTCGGAAGCGATCTACGTTTTACCTACGTTTTGCCCACAGGCGGTAATTTGGCGCTGACAGGCAACATGTATCACGAAAGTATCAGAACCACCTTTCAGAGCGATTATTCAACGCAAAAACGGCAACTTGCATACAGCCAGTTCGGAATAGCCTTCATTCAGCCGGTTTTTACCAAAAATCTGTTGCGCGAAAACCTTGTGAGAGCCGAATACCGGTATAAAAGCAGCGAACTGTATTTCACCCGCGCCCAAATGGACATTATTTATATGGTTACAAGCGGTTTTTACGAGGTGTACAGGGCTGCATACGAACAGCAAATCGGCGAGGAGCGACTGAGCAACTCGCAGGAAGCGTTGCGGATTGCCAAACTGAAATTCGAAACCGGAAATATTTCAGAAGGCGAGTTGCTGGGCACTGAAATTGAAGCCGCACGAAACGACGCATTGCTGTTGGAAAGTATCGGTAAATATGAACGGGCAAAGGATGAATTTAAGTTTCTGATAGGCTTGAACATGACCGAAGAAGTCGACATCATTGCCGAAATGGAGTTAGAAACGGCGCTCATTGACCAGCAAAACGCCATTGACCAGGCTTTGGCAAATCGTTTGGACATAAAGGAAGGCGAATACGATATCAAGTTGCAGGAAATTGAAGTAGACCGCGCCAAACGCGAAGGCGAGGTGAGAGGCGATATCAGGGCGTATTACGATTTTACGGGTCTTAGCCCGCTCGAAGGCAATGCTATGGAACTTTTCCGCTCATCGTTTGATAATATGTCGGTTCGTCCGCCCAACAGAGGCGTTACGTTTACTTTGACCGTCCCGATTTTGGATTGGGGGCGCCGACGCAATAATGTCAGAACACAGACCATCTACTTAGACCAGACCAAAATGCGATTGGACAATCTGAACGAGCAAATCGTGAAAGAGATACGGGAAATTGTGCGCATGGTCAACGAAGCCGAGAAACGTTTCCGCATCAATCAGACCAACATTGATATTGCTTCGCGCAATTACCGTATCTACCGTTTGCGTTTCGAAAACGGAGATATCACAGGTCAGGAACTGTCGTTGGAACAGACGCGGCTCTCGCAGGTACAACTTGACTATATCAATGCGTATGTCACCTATCAGTTGGCTTTGGCCGATCTGAAACGAAAAACCATGTGGGATTTCGAGAACAACCGAAGCTATCTGATAAATGAAAAACTGAATAATTGAGTAACTGAATAACATAAACCATAAATCATTAAATATCATGTATCGTATAAGTTTTGTTTTTTCCCTTTTTCTTTTCCTTTCGGGAAGTGTTTTTGCACAAAACGCTGGACAGGATAAGGCGTCCATCATGCTCGACCTTAAAAAAACACGCGCCGAGTACGAAGTAGCCCGGCAGAAATTCGAGAACGACACCCGTCTGTACGACGAAAAAGCCATCTCGGCAAACGACTACACCAAGTCGAAAAACGAGTTGCTGAGCCGCGAAGTGGAGTACCAGAAGCTGATGCTGCAACTGATTTCGCAGCAGTCATACGTCATCATCGACCGCGCAGTGAAGTACCAGACAACCAATGGCGAGCGGCGCGTAAAAATAACGCTGAAAAGTACCCTCGAAGGCAACGAAGAGTATCTGAGCCAATTTAGGGAACATTTCGATGTGTTCACGCCTGAAATGCGCGCCGGCAAGGTCTACAACATTTTTGTGTCGCTGTTGGACATTGCCGACCAAACCATCATCGGCTCGCCCTACGAATACCAGATTTCGGCTATTGAAATCGGCAGGGAGGCTTCGGCAGATTTCGAACTGCTGAAAGACGTTGAAAACCTGCGCGTGTCGCTTAACTATAATGGACGCAAGGACGAAAAAAACATCTACCTGAAAAAGGATGCAAGCATCAATGTTATCGACATCAGTTCGATGCAGTTTTCGCAGGAAGCCGACCTCAGTTCGAGCGCCTCCTACGGGCTGACCCTCGAACGATTTTCCACATCCGACGACATCTATCGCCTGATGGTGGCGGGCTTGCCGCAACAAATTACCTACGAGTTCATGGACGACAACAGCCGCGTTTCGCAAACGAAGTTTGCGCAGGGCGTCAACACCAAACGACTGACATTGCGCGTGTATCTGCCCGACCGCGACGACGAGCAAATCCGCATCGACCAGCCCATCAAGTTCCGCGTGCTGACGCTCACCAACGAACAGTACAACCTGATTGCCGGCAAGGATGTTTCGCCCGATCAGTTGGCAGCGATGGCGTGCGGCAGCGAAGCGCTGGAGTTGGTTCCGCGCGGACGGGGAAGGATTGAGGTACGCGCCACCAACCTCTATCACGAAATCAGCGCCGGCGACAGCGTAACGATGAACATCACCGTGCGCAATGCCGGAACACGCCGGTTGGACAATATCAAAATCAGCGCCGACAACCCATTGGGCTGGCGCGCGACGGTTTCGCCCGACCTCGTTCGCACGCTCGAACCCGAAAAAGAAACCACCGTGCATATTTCCATCATCCCGCCAAAGGATGGCGGAGTAGGCGCCCAGGAGGTGAAAATCAAAACCGAAGCGCTTGCCGACAACCGCAAAGTGGAAACCGAAGACAAAACCATCCGCATACAGGTAAACGCCAAAACATCGCTATTTGGGACGCTACTGCTGCTGCTGGCGCTTATCGGGATAATTGCGGGGTTGGTGTGGTTTGGAATCAAATTGAGCAGAAGGTAATGAAACTACCTTTTTATAATAAATTGTGAATCGAATATGGAATTGACTATTACCGATTATACCTATCACCTGCCCAGCGAACGGATTGCCAAATATCCGTTGGACAAGCGCGACCAGTCTAAATTGCTCATCTATCGCAATGGATTGATTTCCAATGATATTTTTTCGCATTTGCCGGATTATATCGGAAAAGATGATATATTGGTGTTTAACAATACCCGTGTGATACGCGCCAGAATTGAAATGGAAAAAGAAACTGGTGCACGAATTGAGATTTTTTGTCTCGAACCACATGAACCACATGATTACCAATTATCTTTTGCACGGCAACACACCTGTCAATGGAAATGTATGGTAGGTAATTTGAAAAAATGGAAGTCGGGGATATTAAAAAAACGTGTTGAGTTGGGAAACGGAACGGAAACCGAACTGCAAGCCGAACGGATCACAGGTTCTGACCAGTATCAGGTGATTCGTTTTACATGGACGGGTGGCATGGATTTCGGCTCTTTACTGGACGCCTGCGGTTATACTCCGATTCCGCCATATCTAAACCGAAAAACAGAAACGATAGACGAAACACGTTATCAAACAGTTTATTCAAAACATAAAGGTTCGGTTGCAGCGCCTACCGCCGGTTTGCACTTCACGCCGCAGATATTGCAACGATTATCAGATAACGGAGTAAAATTGGACGAAATAACATTGCATGTTGGCGCCGGTACTTTTCGCCCCATGCAACAAAATGAGATCAGCCAACATGAGATGCATGTCGAATATTTTTCCGTTCAACCGGATGTAATTCGTAACCTGCTTGCCAACAAAGGCGTTTTGACTGCAGTAGGCACAACTTCGTTAAGAGCTTTGGAAAGTATCTATTGGCTTGGCGTCAAAATGGTAAAAAACAATACCGGAATAGAAAATTTACACCTCGACCAGTGGGAAGCCTATTCCTTACCTCAGAACATATCCATGGAACATTCGCTGACAAAGATTTGCGAAACACTCGAAAAAAATCAACAAAATACGGTTTTCGCTTCCACAAAAATGATGATTGTTCCCGGATATGTGTTCAGGATATGCCATAGATTGATCACCAATTTTCATCAGCCGCAGAGTACCCTGTTGTTGTTGGTAGGAGCTTTTGTGGGCAAGCGTTGGAAGGATATTTATCAATATGCACTGGAACACGACTTTAGATTTTTGAGCTATGGAGACAGTTCGTTGTTGGAATTATACTGAAATATGCACCACTTTTTTCTCCTCAAAAAATGGTTCGGTGAAAAATTCATTAATGTGAAAAACAGTTGCCCGTTCGCGATAAGGAAAAAGTTCTTCTGTGAGATCGCCACCTTTGAGAAAGAACATGCCATTGGACAGGGGATGCCGATTGCGTTGAAGAAATTTATCTTTCATCCATGGGAGAAAAACCGAAATAGAAGTCACCGCTCGACTGACTGCAAAATCATAATGACAGGTCAATTGCTCGGCACGTATCTGTTGCGTTGTAATATTTTGTAACTGGAGCGCCTCTGCTACAGCATGGGCCACATTCAATTTTTTTCCAATGGAATCGATCAAGTGGAAATATGTCTTCGGGAAAAGAATTGCCAAAGGTACTCCAGGAAAGCCGCCGCCTGTACCCACATCGAGTACTTTGGATTCAGGTACAAAACTGATAACTTTTGCAATAGCTAACGAATGTAACACATGTCGTTCGTACAACTTATCAATATCCTTACGCGAAATCACGTTGATACGTTTGTTCCATTCGGCATACAAACCACCCAACATGGCAAACTGCTCAACTTGTCGTTGATCAAGTTCCGGGAAATATTGACTTAATTTTTCTACGGCTGTAAATGGCTTTCTTTCAAAATATTTTGTAATAGCTCACGGGCGCGGAACAGTTGGGCTTTCACTGTCCCGATGGGCAGTCCCATTTCTTCGCTGATTTCTTCGTATGAATACTCGTAAAAGTAACGCAACTCAACCAATTTCCGGTAACGTGGCTTCAGTTTGGCTACGATGGAACGCAACATCGTTATTTTTTGTTCAGTAATCATGCTTTCTTCGGGCGTAGGTTGTTCCGACCGGATGTTTACCGGTATGGCGTCGGTATCACGCAATGTTTCGTCGATAGATACATTGTTGAGTTTCTTTTTACGCATGAAATCAATCGCATTATTGGATGCAATCTTGAACAGCCAGGTACTGAAAGCAAAGTTGGCCGTATATTGTTTGATGTTTTTAAAAGCCTTGCCAAATGCTTCGATGGTAAGGTCTTCGGCATCAGCAGCGTTATTTACCATTTTCAACAACATAAAATATATGGCGTCGCGATAACGTTCCAACAATTCGGCGTAAGCTCTTTGATCGCCAGCGACGGCATGCTGTACCAGTTCAACATCCAATTGAGCTTTGGATGATAATGTATCTGATTTTACTTCCATTTGTTATGTTTTGAAGAGACCCTGTTTAAAAGAAAAACATAGAGATATATGAAAGGCATGACCAAATCAAAAAATATGGCATGTTGTAGGATATCAGGCTCGTCCAACCTTTTGGTGGCAACCCCTATTATCGAAATGAAAAGAATCATCCGCAGCAAGAACACCATCAATATATATTCCCAAAACGGACAAAAAAACATCAATACACAAAACGACGCCCACATCAACGCTCTCGAAAACTGTTCGAGCGTCAACCAAAAGAGCTGACTTTTTTTGTAATACTGGCTGGTGGTGAAGTGCCACCTTTTTTGCCTTATCCACTCTTTTAAAGTTTTTTTGGGTATCGACCGTGTGTGTGCATTTTTGACATATGTTACAGCCACATTCCGTTTGGTTGCCGCCCGATTGACCAACAGGTCATTGTCGCCGGAAAGAACGTGTACGTGTTCTGCAAACCCGTTGTGTGCGAAGAACAACGATTTACGATATGCCAGATTACGTCCCACACCCGTATAGGCTTTTCCCATTTTGGCATAACCAAAATACTGAAGAGCGGTGAAACAAGTATTGTAACGAATCCATTTATTCACATAACCTTTTTGAATCAGATAACCGCCATAACCCAATACAATATCTTTCTTATCGGTAAAATATTTGCTCATGGACGCAATCCATTGAGCGTTTTCGGGTCGACAGTCGACTTCGGTATACAACAGCCATTCGTGCTGTGCAGCCTTAACACCCATTGTTGCGGCAAATTTCTTATTATTACGAAATAACCCGTCTTTTTTGATAATCGTGCTGCGCAGGTGCGGATATTTTTGTTTGAACTCTGCCAATACTTGCTCTGTATTATCCTCCGAACAGTCATTTACTACAATCACCTCATACAAAGGATAATCCTGTTCCAATATGGATGGCAAGTTCAGACCCAAATTTGCTTCTTCATTACGAGCACATATTATTACAGAAACCGGAGGCGCATCGTTGGTCGGGGATGATTTTGGTTTTTCCTTACACAAAACAACCCTTAAGTAAACAATTAAATAATATGCCAACTGTATAATAACTGCTAACGCAAAAAGCGAGAGGGAGATACGAACAAAGCCATCTAACTGGTATATGTCTATGATTTTCAAATAACCCATATTGAAATATGGCACAAAGGTAATTGAAATAATTGAATAACCAACCAAATAACTGAATAATTGAATAACAGAAAACTGGGTCGTAAAAAGAGCAAGGTTTAAAAAAGATAGTTTAATCCGATATACAGTCCTGCCTTTCCGTCGCGTTTGTCGACAGCGCGACCGTAATTGACATGCGCTACAAAGTTGTGGTTCAGCGCGCCGGAGATTCCTGCTCCGTAGCTGAAGTGCATCTTTTCGCTACTGCCATTACTGAACCAGTCGCGGGCGTCAGGATGACTGTCATCGTACTTATAATTTCGGGTAACCTGCCCGAAATCCATGAAGGGGGATAAAGCAAAGTAAAGATACTGTTTTCCGTATAATTGGAGGAACTTCCAACGTAGCTCCACATTTCCGTAGAACATATCATCGCCTACCACACGGTTGCGCAAGATGCCACGCATGGTTTTTGCTCCGCCTAATCCATCTCGGAGGAGGTTGACGTTGGTGTTGTAAACATAGGGCAACGCATAGAAGGGAATTGTTCCACCGATTTTTGGCTGATAGCTCAAACGCACGGCCAAATTCAAAACCTTGTCCACTAATGTGAAATACTGTCGGTGAGTCATGGCCAACTTGGTATACGATGGCTTATTTCCGGTAAACGAAGGCGCGGTGAGTAATATTATTTCGCTCCACATGCCGTTCATCGGGTTGGGCTCGTTGTCGCGCGTGTCGTACACCAAGCCGAATTTGAACATGGTATGGTTGCCGCCATCCTTTTCATCAGCTTTGATAACGCCCCAATCAACAAAATGGTCATACAACAGTTTTTCCGGAGGAAGTTTGTCTTTTTCGTTTTTACCTTTGTTGAGTTTATCAATATCCACCGTTGCCACTTTGAATCCATTGTACTCAAAACCGGCTAACCAGCGAAATTTTTTCCCAATGATCTGTCCCTGAAAATCAGAACGCAAGCGCAATACCCTTCGATCATGGCTGTAAAACATTCGGGAAATATAACCGTTACCTTTTTTGTCAGAATCTTTCAAATCGGGATCATACCAGGCCTGATAGCCATTAAAACCAAAAAAATCGAGCGCCTGTTCGGTAAAATAACTGGCTTCGGCAGTCAGACGAATTTTCGGGATGAGGTATTCCGAATCGTAAATGAACTGCAACAATCCGCTTCCCTTGGTCGTTCGGTTCGCTTCAAAATAGAACGAATGCAGGTACTTGGGATAGGTGGAACCGTCGCCAAACCAATATAAATTGGTGAGTACTCCGTATTTGAAACCAATGTCGGTATCAAAAGCAATAGCAGGCAAAGCGCCGAAAGTAAGACCGGTTTTGACATGCTTGATGGTATCGGATGCAAATGAATGGAAAATTAAAAATGGAGAATTAAAAATGAGCGCTAAAAGGATAATTTTTCGTGTCATGATGATTGTTTTACAAGGTTGATGAATATAATTATGGTTTTAGGAAGTGCAAATATAAACATTATTTGATATTCATATCTACCTTTCCACATTTTTCAGCGTAAAATAAAATTGTTCCAAAACTTCCGAAGCATTTTCGGGTGAATGGGTTTATTCCGTTTTCCTTGATATTCCGGTTGGTTCATTAGTTGATGCAGTTCACTCAAACCTATTTCGATGATGACATAATTCTTCGGGATAAATATTTTCAACAGAAAATTGTCCGAAAAAACAAACAGATCGTTCAATTTTACATTTTTCCGTTCCACCATATCAGGAACGAAAAAAACGTTTCTTGTTAGTTGAACGTCTAAAGGATTCCCTTCAACGATAAAGGGAGTTACTTTTGATTTTTTATTGTAGAACAGATTGTTGTGAATCACCGATCCTGTTTGCCCCGAACCATAGAATTGTATCAGCAATTTCCCATCATTTACACTGGTGTTGTAACGAATAATGTGCCCCACATTCATGGCATCGGGCACTTCATCTCCATAACCGTGAAACAGCATAAAACCGCCCTTGTTGTTGCTGCTGAAATTATACTGATAGATATGCCCCACCGAATAGGCATCGCAGTCGAAGGCCATACCGTCGCGCAACGTACGTGTGTTGCACACTTCATTGAACTGTATCAGTACAGAATCACTGTTCCAAGCCCAAAGTCCGACATTATGTCCTTGTGATCGTGAAGCGGCGCCGTCCACTTTGTTATGCTCGATCAATGCCTTGAATGCCGTTTGCGGCACAATACCGTCACCGCCTATGCTTTGCAGGTGGTTTCCGCGAATTACTATGTTCAGGTTCGCTTGATAGGGGCCCATCTCGTCCATCCACGAATACGGAAATACATTATTACGCGGGCGGCGCTGCCAGTATGAACTGATCCCTATTCCGGTGCGGTTCACCATATAAACGCAGTTGTTGAGGATGAAAACGCCGTTGAAAAAAGATGGTTTCTTTTTTCCTAACACCGACAACATAATACCGCCGCTACCATAAAAATCTTTTGTATCATCACCTTTTACGTGATGAACGTAATTGTTTTTGATAGTGATACTTCGCAGTTCACCGGTGTCCGTTGCCACAACAAATATACCGCGCCTCTTTTCTTCGCCGTTATCCTTAAAATTAATGATCCTATTGTCGGGCATATTGGTGATTTCCAAGTCGCTGATCACCCAGTACTGTTGGTTGTGGAGTAAAACCGTTTGTATGGTTTTGATTCCTTCAAAATCTATCGGATCGGCATGCCCACCATGAATTACCGGTCTTCCTTTCTGTCCGTATTTGGATATGACGATAGGACACCCTTCCTCACCCGAACCTCTGGGGAAAAGCATACCTTCCCACACTTGCCCTGCATGGAACAGGATACTGTCACCCGGCTTGAAAGTAGTGAGATTCACCTGCCGCAGCGTTTTCCATGCATCCATCGGGGAAAGACCGCTGTTGTCATCATCGCCGGTTTGTACATCTACATAATAGGTTTGTCCCCAAAGTGGTGTACAGATAAACAGCAAGAAAATGGCACACAAAATATTGTTGAAGAATTTCCAAATTCTGTTAGGCGTATGCATAAGTGTATTATAGTGAATCATGAGCGCAAATGTACATAAAAAATGTGAATTAAGTGGCAACTCATTGTTTATTCAAAAAAATGTTTACTTTTGCGGTTTATATGTATATGCCACTTTAGCTCAGCGGTAGAGCAGCTCACTCGTAATGAGCAGGTCGAGGGTTCAAATCCCTTGAGTGGCTCTTGAAAAGATAAAATGACTAAAATTATAATAGTATGAAAACCATTATCCAGTTTTTCGACGAATGTGTTGTGAAATACAACTGTAATCCATTTCTGTGGGAGAAGAAAACCGGTCATTTTGAACCGTTTACGTATATCCAAACCAAAGAACAGGTGTATCGTTTTGCAGCCGGATTACTGCAACTTGGCGTCAAACCCAACGACAAGGTAGCCTTGCTTTCCGAAGGGCGAAATGATTGGATTATCGGCGAATTGGCCATCCTGCATACCGGAGCTGTCAATGTGCCGTTGTCTATCAAATTAGAGGAGCGTAACGATTTGATATTCCGTTTGAATCATTCTGAATCGAAATACATCGTTGTATCAGGATCACAGTTGCCCAAAATACGTGCAATCGCTGGCGAGTTGCCTTTAGTGGAAAAAATTGTCATTTTTGATGATCAGGGAAATTATAACGACAAAGAAATCACACTCAAGGAAATATATCGGATGGGCGATGAAAAATTGGCTACTGATCCGGAATGTATCAGTTCCATCAGTTCGCAAGTCAGTGGCAGTGACTTTGCCAATATCAGTTACACATCGGGTACAACGGCAGATCCAAAAGGTATTATCCTGACGCATCGCAACTACACTGCTAATGTGGAGCAATGCATGACGCTCATCAAAATTCCTCCACACTACAAAACTCTGATTATCCTTCCGCTCGATCACTGTTTTGCTCACGTAGCAGGATTCTATAGCTTCATGGCCTACGGTGCGAGTGTCGCCACGGTAAAAGTAGGACGTACACCCATCGAAACATTGAAAAATATTCCCGGAAATATCAAGGAAATCAAGCCAAACATATTGTTAAGCGTGCCATCGTTAGCCAAAAATTTCAGGAAAAATATTGAATCCGGAATCAAAGCCAAAGGCAATTTTACATGGAAGTTATTCAACCACGCACTGAACATGGCTTATTCGTACAACAAGGAAGGATTTAACAAAGGCGGTTTGACGCAATTCTGGAAACGTCCGTTGCTCGCATTATACGATAAGATATTATTTTCAAAGGTACGCGAGGTATTCGGCGGTCAACTTGATTTTTTTATCGGAGGCGGCGCTTTGCTCGACATTCAGATGCAACGGTTCTATTATGCGCTGGGTATTCCCATGTTCCAGGGTTATGGTCTGTCGGAAGCTACCCCGGTGATTTCAGCCAACGCTAAGCTTAAACATAAGCTGGGTTCGTCGGGATTCCTGGTAACGCCAATGGATTTGAAAATATGCGACGCCGATGGTAAGGAACTCCCATTGGGAGAAAAAGGAGAAATAGTGATCCGCGGCGAAAATGTAATGGCCGGCTACTGGAAAAATCCCAAAGCTACTGCTGAAACGGTACGCGACGGTTGGCTCTACACAGGCGACATGGGGTACATGGATAAAGATGGTTTCCTGCATGTGACTGGTCGTTTTAAAAGCCTGTTAATCAGTAGCGATGGCGAAAAGTACAGTCCTGAAGGCATCGAAGAAGAAATTACTACCAATTCGCGCTATATCGACCATTTGATGCTCCACAACAATCAGGAACCGTATACGGTGGCGCTGATTGTCCCCAACAAGGAGACCCTGAAGAGTTATGTAAAATCGAACAACCTGGAATGGAATTCACCCGAAGGTAAACAGAAAGCGCTGAATCTTTTGCAGGATGAAGTGAATCAATACAAAAAAGGTGGATCGTATGCCGGTAAATTTCCCGAACGCTGGTTACCGGCTGCCATTGCAATATTACCCGAAGGTTTTACCGAACAGAATGGGTTGATGAACAGTACAATGAAGATTATCCGTGGTAAAATTACCGAACGATACATGGAACACATTAAACACCTCTATACACCGGAGGGGAAAAATATCATGAATGAAGTGAATATGAAGTCGTTGGATTAACCAATTGAACATTCTAATAATCAATCAAATATGAAGATTTCTTTCAGTATCGATATTGGCATCAGGGAAATTCGTCAGCTGACAGGTTTTATTAAGGAAAAACATGGTGTAGACTTTACGGAGTATGCTCTAACATCATTTAAAAGACGTATAGAAAGATTCTTGATTGCCAACAAGTATGATATGGATACGTTGCTCAAAAAATTGGAATCAAAGGAGTTTCTGGATCATTTTGTGGGATGTGTCGTTGTTGGCGCTACCGAACTGTTCCGGGATCCCACCTTTTGGATATTGTTGAAAAATATTTACATAGCCAATATTATCAAGGAACATTCCAAAGCAAAGATATGGTTGCCAATGTGCGCGTCTGGAGAGGAATTTTACAGTTTGGCCATTCTGTTGAAAGAAAGCGGATGGATAGAACAAGCGGAAATATTCGTATCGAGTATGAGCAACGAAACCCTCAAAACCATCCGACGCGGAGAAATGGAATATGAAAATTTCGAAATCAGTACCAAAAACTATTCCCGCTTCCAGGGAGCCAGTCAGTTGACTGATTATTTCACGAATACTGATAATGTTATTTCGTTCGACAGGTCGCTGTTTGTTAATACCCAGTTTTTCAAGGAAGGACTCGAATTTGATTACAACCTGCCTCACATACACCTGATTCTTTTTCGTAACCAGTTAATTTATTTCAATCCAACCTTGCAATACAAGGTGTGTGACAAATTTTACAATAAGTTGACACCAAAAGGATTGTTGGCATTGGGCATACTCGAAGAAATGGAATCGAATAACAACAAATACACGGTACTGAATAAGGAAGAGAGTATATATCAACGGAAGACATAGGTAAAGTAATGGATAATGATTAATGGATAATGATTAATGATTATTTATGACAAGAATAGGAATCGTTGGGACGAATGATGTTGCACACATCCATATAGTTGGACTGTTAACAAGTAATAATTATGAGATAGCCGGTTGTTACTCACCCGTGAATCGTCAGTCGATGATTTTTGCACGCCAATACCGGCTGATTTCCTATTCTTCAGCCGATGCGCTTTTCAAATACGCCGATGCGATAGATATTACAGACGACATGCCGGAAATGATGGGATTGGCTGAACTGTCACTGAAAGCATTGAAACATGTATTCATTGCACAACCCGGCCGTTTGAGCATGAAACAAATGCAATTATTGAAAAAGTTAGCGGAGGAATCGGGAGTGGTTTTGCAGATTGGCACAGGTTACAAGTATTGTCCGGTCTACCATTTGCTGGCCGATACGATGCAAACTGCAATGGTGGTTGACATCAGACATCAATTGGTAAACAATGGTGATATCTGTGCACAATTGAACATGAATCTGTCTTACGATTTTGATTTTGTGACAAGCATTATAAATGCCAACATCACTAAATTAGATGTCAGAACATGGAAAAAAACCGAAAATTCTCCTGATCTGCTTCATTGCAGGTTAGAATGTGACAATGGCTGTTCTATCAATATGATGGCTTATGTGGTTGTGGAATCTGACCCGAAATTGGAGATGACTTTTACTTCGCCCGATGCCGTAATTCGTGCGGACATATTTCAATCAATCATCGAAAAACAATACCGAACCTGCAATACGACCGACAATATTTTTCTCGATATTTACAGTATAAAATCAGTCCATCAGCATTATTTGAAAGACTTTTATCGTGCCATCTGCAATGAACGTGGCGCCATCAGAAACATAGACAAACAATTTCAAAATGTAGCTGCCGCTAATTATATTGTTGAAAAATTTTATGATTTATGAGATAATTTTAGGTATTTTTCACGTATCCCTTTCACGAATTTCCACTCTTCGTATTTTCCCGCTTATTGTTTTGGGCAGTTCGCTTACAAACTCAATAATACGGGGATATTTATAAGGCGCTGTCACTTGTTTTACATGCGCCTGAATTTCTTTAATCAGGTCTTCTCCTTCTTTGCTTTTATATTCTTTAGCCAACACAATGGTTGCTTTCACTATCTGCCCCCGAATTTCATCGGGCACTCCTGTAACGGCACATTCCACCACCGCAGGGTGTGTCATCAACGCACTCTCCACCTCAAACGGGCCAATCCGGTATCCTGAACTTTTAATTACATCATCCGAACGGCCTATAAACCAAAAATATCCATCTTCATCGCGCCAGGCAATATCGCCGGTATAATAGATGTCATCATGCCATGCTTCGCAAGTGCGTTCCGGATCGCGGTAGTATCCCATAAATAATCCCGGCGGCTTAGAGTTCTTTGTGTGCATCACAATCTCTCCCTGCTCCCCGTCTTCTGCCCTGCTTCCGTCCGGACACAACAAATCCATTTCATACTGCGGATTGGGAACTCCCATCGATCCCGGCTTCGGTTCCATCCAGGGAAACGTACCAATCGCCAATGTGTTTTCGGTTTGTCCGTATCCCTCCATCAATTTAATCCCCGTCAGTTTGTAAAAAGCGTTAAACACGGCAGGGTTAAGCGCCTCGCCTGCAATGGTACAATATTGCAACGATGACAAATCGTATTTTGAAAAATCTTCGCGAATCAGGAAACGAAAAATAGTAGGAGGAGCACACAACGAAGTGATTTTGTGATCCTGTATCATTCGTAACATTTCACTCGGAACGAATTTATCGTGATCATATACAAATATATTTGCCCCTGCAATCCATTGTCCGTAGAGTTTGCCCCATACTGCTTTTCCCCAGCCTGTATCGGCAATTGTAAGATGCAGGCTGTCTTCATGCACATTATGCCAATAACTGGCAGTACCAATATGTCCCAATGGATAGGTAAAATCGTGGATGACCATTTTGGGATTGCCGGATGTGCCGGAAGTAAAATACAGCAACGAAATATCTTCATTTTTATTTACATTTTCCGGGCGGACGAAAGGCTTGGCTTGTTCGATATGCTTGTGAAAGTCGTCAAATCCGGCAGGTACAATCGGGCCTGTCGATGCTAATTTTTCTATGGTAGGCGATTCTGGTAAGGCATCCTCAACATGTTTCAGGATTTCTTCTTCGCCGACACAAACAATCATCTTGATACTGGCTGCATTTGCACGGAAAGCAATATCTTTTTTCGTCAGCAAATGGGTAGCAGGAATTACGATTGCTCCTAATTTATGCAATGCAATGATTGCAAACCAAAATTCGTAACGGCGCTTCAATATCAACATCACCATATCGCCCTTGCCAATACCTGCAGATTGAAAATAGGAGGCGGTCTGGTCAGAACGTTTTTTGATGTCGGCAAAGGTGAAATCAATATGTTCACCCCGGTCATTCGTCCAGCACAAGGCCTTCTTGTCAGGTTGCCTTGCCGCCCATGCATCAACCACATCATAGCCGAAATTAAAATTTTCAGGTACTATTATCTTGAAATTCTGCTTAAAATCTTCGAGTGATTCAAATTGCGTTTGTTTCAAAAATTTTTCTAACATGCTGATTTTTGTTTTAGATGGTTTAGATAATCACTGCCAGAAAACATACGTCTTTTCCGTCCAATGCTTTCATCCCATGCGGCAACTCGGAATTGAAGTAGATACTGTCTCCGGCTTCCAGAACTAAATCTTTTCCGTTCATCTGAAGCAGCAGACGCCCGCTGATGACAAAATTATATTCCTGTCCGGCATGAGAATTGAGGTAAACGGGGGCTCCATCCGGCTTTGGGCTTACGGTTACCATAAATGGATCGGCTTTCCGCTTTGAAAAACCTCCTGCTAACGACCTGTATTTATATGCTTTTGTCCGTTCAACCACTGCTCCTTTTCCATTTCGGGTAATAAAATAGGAGTTCATTTTAGGTTCATCTCCAAACATTAAAGCTGTCAGTTCAACTCCATATGTTGATGCAATCTGATGCAATAAACTGACAGAGATATCTACATTCCCTGTTTCTAACCGGAGATATTCTTCCGTGCCGATGTTACACGCTTTGGCCATTTCTTCGGGAGTGATTTCCAAAGCGTCACGAAGCCCGACCAATCGTTCTGCAATTTGTATTATTTGTTCATTCATGGCTTGGTTTACTCATAAAGATTATTGATGTCACTTTTGGCTAATTCCACAAATGTCTTGGCAATCGCTTCTGTGAGGCCTTTGAAATACTTTTCTCCTTTTTCGCGTGTTGCCTTTTTCGGATTTCCGATGCCGGTATCTTCCGTCACTTGATGCCAGCGTCTTTCTGACCAGAACCAACCTTGCCTTAATGCTTCAATTTTGAATTTCTTCTCTTTTCCTTCACCGGCTTCATCCAACGGACGAACCTTCTCCGGCGTTAGATGCAGGAGAAGGCTGGTTTCCATTTCATTGGCATGATCGCCGCCATGTTCAAAAATACCCTTATCTCCACCCCACTGGTACCAATTACACAAGCAAATGAACATATCGGGATATTTCTGTCCCAACTCACGCACAAGTATCTTGAAATCGTTGCCCCCGTGGCCATTCATAATGACAAATTTGTGAATACCTTGCCGGTTAAGTGTTTCAACAATATCCGACAGTATGATCAATTGCGTACTTGGGTAAAGGTTGATATCCAATTTGATATCGGATTGTCCGGTTTGGATTCCAAAGGGAATGTTTGGCAACACAGTCAGTTTTGCACCTTTTTCCCAGGCAATGCGCGCTGACTCGGCGGCAATACATTCCACCTGAATGTTATCAGTATCATACGGTAAATGATAATTGTGCGCTTCGGTGGCGCCCCATGGAAGAATGGCCAACTCGAAATCGGTGTCCTTGACATCTTTCCAATAGGATTCTGCTAAAATATACGGTCTATTCATTTTAACTGTTGTTTTTTGATTTTTAATTGATTCTAATTTCCCTTCTTTCGGGATGAAGTTGTGGTGACTTTTAACTAATTCCGGAAAGCCCATTGTCCCAAAAACTCCCATAGACGATATCTTGAAAAACGAGCGACGGCTCGATTTTTTGTTTTCCATTTTGATGTGGCTTTTATTCATGCGAAAATATGTCATTTTTACTGTCCATATCTTGGTTTTTGAATTGAGGCGTAAAGATAGGACAAAATTTCAAATAGTAAAGAATTTAAGGAACTTTTCTCAGGGTTAACGTATTTAATTGTCATAATTGTTAGATAATCAACATATTGTGATTTTAATCTATGTTTCATATTTATAATAATTTAATAATTAAAAAGTTATTATATTTATATGCGTTGACCCTGTGACAAATGTATAAATTTTTAATTATGCAGAAAAACTTGCCTTCCAGATTTGGATATTGAGGAATATTACTGGATGTTTGGAAATTATGGTGCAATAGCAACAAGAACTTTACATTACTTATTACCTTGAAATTTGATTTTTTCCGTTTTATTATTTTTCTTTGTTGCCGAAAACATATTTTGAACAAACATGGATAAAAGTCTTCTTCAAAAATTGAAAGATGGAAAAATAATATATGGGACTTGCATTGTATCTACTGCCCCCATTTGGTCTAAATCTCTCTCTCAATCGCTTTTGGATTATGTCTTTTTGGATACTGAACATATTCCAATAGACCGAAATGAGTTGACCATGTTATGTCAGGTATATAAGGCAACAGGGTTTTCCACCATTGTTCGTATCCCTTCGCCTGATCCATATCTGGCTTGTATGGCAAAAGATGCAGGCGCTACAGGTGTTCTTGCTCCGTATGTTGAGGATGTAGAACAAATCAAACAAATGGTCGGGGCAACCAAATACCGACCTTTAAAGGGTAAACGATTGACCCGGATTTTGAATGGAACAGACACTCTCGAACCGGAATTGAAAAACTATTTGGAAAAATACAATGAAGACAGTATGTGTTTGATAAACATTGAAAGTATACCGGCGGTAGAAAATCTTTCTTCTTTATTGTCTGTATCCGGTTTGGATGCAGTAATCATTGGGCCGCATGATCTTTCTATCAATATGGGACTTCCGGAACAGTATGATCATCCGGAATATGAAACGGTCGTAAGGAACATTATTCATCAAGTCAGGAAAAAAGGAATGGCTGTCGGGATTCATTTTCCCGGAAATCCCGAGCGCCAGATAAAATGGATAAAAGAAGGCGTCAATATCGTGATGCACAGTTCGGATATGGCATTGTTTCACCAAAAATTGAATGAAGACCTTGACAGAATTAAGAATGCAGTCGGTGATAATAAAGTGATAAACGAAAATGCCGAATTGATAATTTGATCATCATAAACATATATAAAACATGAATATAGTAGTACTTGACGGTTATACTGTAAATCCAGGTGATTTAAGCTGGGATACCCTGGAAGAATTGGGCGATTGCCGGATTTACGATCGTACGCCTGCAGAAAAGATTCATGATCGTTCAAAAGATGCGGAAATCATTCTGACAAATAAAACTCCATTAACTGCAGATACCATCTCACAATTGACTTCATTGAAATACATCGGGTTATTGTCCACCGGGTACGATGTTGTGAATGTGGAAGAAGCGAAAAAGTATCATATTATTGTCACCAATATACCGGCATACGGCACTCTGTCTGTAGCTCAAATGGTTTTTGCGCACATATTGAATCTGACCCAGGCAGTTGGTTTACATGCCGAATCAGTAAAAAAGGGGGTATGGCCAGGTTCATCCGACTTCTGTTATTGGCTTACACCTTTAATTGAACTGAAAGATAGAACATTGGGAGTGGTTGGATATGGGAAAATCGGACGAGAAATAACCAAAATCGCTTTGGCTTTTGGCATGAAGATATTGGCTTACGACCCTATCAGTAAGGAAGATGAGAATGTGGTATTTACAGATGTTCAAACAGTTTTAAAAAAAAGTGATTTTATCTCGCTTCATTGCCCCCTTACGCCGGAAACAAACAGGTTCATCAACAAGGATAAAATTAACCTGATGAAAAAGACGGCTTTTCTTATCAATACAAGTAGAGGAGCTGTCATTGATGAGAATGATTTGGCAGAAGCATTAAATCAAGGCAAAATAGCAGGTGCCGGATTGGATGTTCTGTCGAAAGAGCCTCCGGAAAGTGATCATCCGTTGCTTCAGGCAAAGAATTGTTTTATTACTCCCCATATAGCCTGGGCAACATTAGCTGCAAGGGAAAGATTGTTAAAACAAACTGTTGAAAATATAAAGGCTTTTCTGGCAGGCAATCCTGTAAATGTAATAACCTAAAAATCATTGTGATGAAAAAAATAATATGGATAGTATATTTGTGTTTTCCGGTTTTTGCTGAACTGTTTGGTCAATCCATACCATCAAAAAACACCCCCCATTACGTTGGCTCCGAGTTCGCCGACCTCATGAAGCATGACGGTGGGCTGTCCTACGCCGTAGGCGCTTCAAACTATCAGGTGTTGCGGGCAAACCGCAGCCATCCAGAGTATGCCGAGGGTTTTGGTAACACCTACAACCACGGTCCCATGATGACCTTCTGGCGGGGTATATTTTACGTCGAATACCTCTCAAACCCGGTGAGCGAACACACCGGAGCAGGGTTGTCCCTCATCACAAGATCAAAGGATGGCATTATCTGGGAAAAGCCAGTGCCCTCATTCCCGGAGATCATGATCCCCGCGGGGCGCTATCACTGCGCCGACGGGATGGTGATAGAGGTGCCGACCGATAAACCCGGTTACATGCACCAGCGTATGGGATTTTATCATACAAAAAACGACCGGCTGTTAGTCAGCGGCTTTTACGGTCACACGCCGCACCATGACATCTGTCCCTGGCAAAATTACGGCGTGGGGCGCGTTGTCCGCGAGGTTTACGAGGACGGATCAATGGGCGACATTTATTTCATCAGATACCTTGACTATTCGGGTTGGACGGAGGACAGGCTACCGTTTCCGTATTATAAAAAATCCAAAGACAAGGGCTTTGTCGCCGCCTGCGACGAACTTTTAAACGACCGCCTCACTACTCAACAGTGGCGAGAGGAACACGGATGGCGTGACCAGATAGGCATCGAAATGGAGCGCGATGTAAGGACAGAGGAGGGTATAGCCCCAAATTCCCCCTTTGAATCGGCCTCAAGTTTTTGCTGGTATCATATCGACGACAACACCGTGATTTCACTGTGGAAACAAGGCAGGGTAGGACGCAGCGATGATGGCGGGAAAAGTTTTTCAATACTTTACGAGCCAACTTTTGTCACCTCCGGGGCAAAATCATGGGGACAGAGGACGGAGGACGGCAGGTTTGCTATTGCCTACGTGAATAGCCTCTCAAGCGAGCACCGTTACCCCCTTGTGGCGGTTACTTCCGACGACGGCATCACGTTCGATGACATGGTCTGCGTGTGCGGCGAGGTACCGCCCCGACGTTACGAAGGCATTTACAAGGACTTCGGACCACAGTACATAAGGGGCATTGAAGGGCCCACCAAGTGTACGGGAGGCGCGTTTTGGCTCTGCCACAGCATGAACAAGGAAGACATCTTCGTCACGCGCGTACCCGTTCCGGTTGCGCGGGAGGTCAAGGAGCATATCCGCGACACCTTTGAGGACTGCGAGGACGGATACATCAAAAACTGGAACATCTACAGCACAAAATGGGCGCCTGTTTCGGCGTGTAAAATGTACGGCACGGATCCCTGCATGAGAATCGCCGACCGTGACCCATGCGATTACGCCAAGGCCATGCGGATATTCCCTAAGAGCAAACTGATCAATATCTCCATGGAGATAATGTCTGCCGAACATTACGGGGAAAACCTGGAAATCGAGGTGACAGACGGGCATGGCGTTCCCGCTTGCCGCGTGACCTTCGGGGATGGCAGAATCAAGGTTCGGTATGGCTCTGAAATGGAGGATGCGTTTTTGATCCCGCCCACAGTGCAATGGCATAAATTAGAATTTAAGATCGACTGCATCAACAACCGCTACTATGTGCTTTTCAACGAAAATTTGTTTGAATTCAGAGGATCGCACCGCTTTGTCAACAAAGTGAACGATGTGGAGCGACTTATCATACGTACGAAGCCGAGGCGTTATCTGCCAAACTATGAGATTTATCCCGACACGCCGGATATGGCTGGTGTTGACGATCCGGTGACGGAAAGGGTATATTTTGTGAGGAATGTGTGCACTGACGAAAATATTAATCTAAAATAATTTTATTAAACCAATCATCATGAAAAAAATATCATGCTTCATTTTCCTGTTCCTGCCTGCGCTCATTTTTGCAGGGCAGATTGATTTATCCAAAGCCTCATTGCTGGTATCTCCCGCGACAAAATCTCCCGTAAGGGAGACTGTCATTCGGATGATGCAGGAGGAAACGTACAAACGTACCCAGATGCAACTCCCGTTGGCTGAAAACTGGAAAGCAACCACCGTTATTGCTGTGGTCTTGTCGTCGGATCAATATCTGTACGGTCAACCGGTTCCCGCATCAGCCGAAGAAACGAAACAGGCTGAGGGTTTTCAGGTAATCCAAACCACCGATGGCGGTCGACAAACACTGTGGCTGATTGCCGCCGATGACCGTGGCGCCATATTTGCTGCAGGATATCTGTTGCGAACAGCATCAATGTCAAAAAAGAAAATAGTGTTCGATACAAAATATGCGGTTGCTACTGCGCCTGAATACTCGCTTCGCGGGCATCAATTAGGCTACCGGACTACCGCCAATACGTATGACGCCTGGACGAAGGAGCAATTTGAACAATATATCCGCGAATTGGTCATTTTCGGCGTCAACAGTATTGAAACCATTCCTTTCCATGAAAACGAAAAGATACCGGATTTCATGAAGGAAACCCCGGATGAAATGAATCGTTTTATCAGCGATGTCTGTCGTCGTTATGATATAGATTATTGGATGTGGACACCCGCCGAAGGCAAGTTGTCTGATCCGGCATATTACGCCGCCGAAAAAAAGCGACATGTCGACTTTTATCAACTTTGTCCGCGTATCGACGCAGTTTTCTTTCCCGGAGGCGATCCGGGCAATAACCATCCCCGGTATGTCATGTCCTTTCTGAAAGACCTGGCGGCGGAATTGAAAAAATACCATCCGAAAGCGGGCATGTGGTTGTCGCTTCAGGGATTCAGCGACGAACAGATTGATTATTTCTACCAGTACATACAAAACGAAGACCCTGAATGGTTTACGGGAGTTGTCAGCGGACCGGGCAGCCCGTCAATGTCGGACACCCGCGCACGTTTACCAAAAAAATACAAACATCGGCATTACCCAGATATTACGCACACGGTACGCTGCCAATATCCTGCCCCGAACTGGGATCAGGCATATGCACTGACGCTTGGTCGCGAACCGGTCAATCCCGATCCCTTCTACTATGCGGAAATACACAATCGTTACGCCCCGTTGACCGACGGATTTCTGACCTATTCAGACGGAACGCACGACGATTTGAATAAAGTGGTGTGGAGCATGTGCGGCTGGGATACCAGGACGGATGTCACTGAAATAGTGGAACAGTATGTCCGCTTTTTCTTCGGTACACAACCGTCCGATCATGTGGCGGATGCTGTTCTGGGTTTGGCCAATAACTGGAACGGTGCGGTAGAGAGAAACGGAGGCATCGAGATGACATTTCACCGCTGGCAGCAATTAGAAAAGGCGTATCCACAGTTGCAAAACAACTGGCGTTGGCAAATGTTTGTTTTACGCGCTTATTATGATACTTACGTCCGTCGCCGGAAAATATACGAACAGGGGTTGGAAAAAGAAGCCAACCAAATATTGGCGCAGGCCCCGTTCATTGGTGCGGAAAAGGCGATGCAACAGGCGTTGGATAAAGTAAACGAAGCCGACCGCAGCAATCCGTCGGCAGCAATCCGTCAAAAAATAGTCGATTACTGCGAAATATTGTTCCACAGTATTGGTTATCAAACCAGTGTGGAAAAGTATGGAGCCTCCGGAAAGGAAAGAGGATGTATTCTCGATTTTGTTGATTATCCTTTGAATAACCGTTGGTGGTTGGCCGATGAGTTTGAAATAATACGACAGATGAAAACCCCGGAAGAACAATTGGCCAGGATCGAAATCATCCGAACATGGGACGACCCCGGCAAGGGAAGTTATTACGACAATATATCCAATATCAGCCAAAGCCTGCATCTGCTGACCAAATCGTTATACGACGCCTGCGATGTAGCCTGGTGGGACGATGGTATGAGCCGAAAACGCCTCTCAACACAACTGTTTCAGAAATCGCCGGTATTACTGTACAAAGACCTCGACCCTAACGGACGCTACATCATCCGTATTGCAGGTGAAGGCGACGCATTGCTACGCGTAAACGGCGAACGAATAGCGCCCATTGTTTATAACAAGGAGTTGGAAACATGCAAAGATTTTTTGATAGATCGTAAATATGTGAGTACTGGCCAAATGACCGTAACCTTTGATATTCCCGAAGAATCGCATCTCAATTGGCGCCGGCAATCGAAAATATGCGACATCTGGTTACTAAAACAATAAGAGAGAAAGTTAACATCGAAAATTAAATAAAAATCAATACATTATGAAGCATACAAAAATCATTTCTTTTTTCCTTGTTCTTACCCTTCTGCTATCTTCCTGTCAACCTGCTGGAAAGCAAAACATGGGTAATGAAATTACCGGTATACCGGTAAAAGACGTTCCTTACAGAATGCCTGTATCCGTGAAGTATACCATCAATCCTAAATGGGTAGGTGCCCAACTCAAAAAAGTAGTTGTAGATGGCGACTTTAATGTTTACGTCTTAACCGATAAAGGATTATATCGTGATTTTCCGGGCGATATACTATCGAAAGATTTGACGTACAGTTCGTTGGCCGATAAAAATCCGACAGACGTCTGTATTCAGGAAACTACCGGCTATTTGTATTATCTTTATCACGATCGTTTTTTGACCAATGCACATGCCGGCGCTATTTGCGGGCATCTCCCGACAGGTCGTTATACCCAAATGGCTGTTAATGCCGATGGCGATATATTGTTGGTGGGGAATACCGGCGCTGTTGTGTATCATAGAAATGAAAAAAAGGCCGATATTGCATTACCTTCCGGGGAATTGGTACGATTGTATGTTCACGACAAATCATTCTGGTATCTGACCACCGGCGCTGTTTTTCATCTTGAGGGAAATAAATGGAAAGAAGTACACAAAGGCGGCCCATTCACATCATTGGCCTTTTCCGGAAAACGTATTGCTGTGGGCACACCGGATGGATATTATCTTATTGATCAGAGGGGTAAAACTGTGGAAGAAAAGAACAACCGCCTGCCTGTTCCGGCTGTCACCGGCATGTTGTATGCCAAGGCTGCGGAAGGTAACGACGACCGTCTCTGGTTGGCATCCGATGAAGGAGCGTATGCAAAAGAGCCCGACAGGTTTCGTTATTATGCATCGCAACGCTGGTTAAATCAGGACTATATCGTTGACATGGCGGCTGACAGGGATGGAAACATTTATCTGCTTACGCCGACGGGATTGAATAAAATTGATTTTCGTGAAACCACACTGTTCGCAAAAGCAGGGTTATTGCAGGAAAACCTTCGGAAATATCATTACCGATACGGTTTTTCCAACGAAGCAACCTTGCTTGACCCTGCCGACCCTACCTCCCTTCGCCTGAACGATACCGATAACGACGGTTTGTGGACTGCATTCTGGTTCGGCAGTCAGGTTTTCCGCTATGCAACCACAGGCAGTCAGGAAGCCAAAAGGTTTGCATGGGAATCTTTCGAGGCTTACGAACGTTTGATTTCCATACATCACATTCCCGGTTTTTCTGCCCGTACCTTCGAACGCACAGGCTACAATGTGAGTGATCCTGACCGCTGGCATCCTGCAATCGATCCCGATTGGGTATGGAAAGGAACAACAAGTACCGACGAATATGTAGCATATATTTTTGTCGCAGCCCTGCTTGACCAGTTTGTAGCCCAAACGCATCAGGAGAAAAAGCGGGTAGCCGATTATTTTGATGCCATCATGACCCATATCATTACTAATAACTACTACTTTATCGATGCTGACGGTGAACCGACACTCTGGGCGAGATGGAACGCCGAATATGTCAACTCGTTTGCCAAAACACAGTTCGACCGCCGTTTGAACAGTTGTTTGACCGTTGCCGGACTGCAATTAGCCTATAAGCTGACCGGAAAAGAACTGTATAAAACCGAAGCGTTCCGGGTGATGGATGAATGGGGATATTATGAAAACATGAAAATACCGATGAAAAACATTGTGTACACGCCCGGATTCCGGCATAAGGGAATTTCGCTGGGCGAAGATTGGAACCATTCCGACGACGAGATGGCTTTCCCCACTTACTGGGTACTTTACCATTATGCGCTCAATGACACCCTCAAACAAACGTTTGCCGACATCACTAAAGACCATTGGGAAATTGAAAAACCCGAACGCAATGCTTTGTGGAATTTGTTTGCTTACGCCATTTCAGGCGACATCGATCTGGAATCGACCATCTGGTACCTGAAAGAATTTCCGACAGATTGCCGGCGTTATATGGTACGTAATTCACACCGCAAAGACCTTGAATATCTGCCGCAGGATATCCATACCAATTTCAGAGAACAAACAGTTACCCAACTGCCTCCCAAAGGCGAACGTCCGATGAACAGGCACAATGCCAATGAATTTGACATAGACAGCAAAGGATATCCATACGGGCTCCGGAGTGGAAACAGGATTCTTGCCGGCGACGAATATTTATTGCCCTACTGGATGGCGAGATATTTGAAAGTAGTGGAATAATCGTAGATGCTTTCGATAATCAGTTATGAAACATTCATCAATCACGTCCGGGCTTTCCAAATCAACCATTTTTTTGGTCGGACTTTCTCTTTCCATCGGCTGGGGAATACGCGGAAATTTTGGCCACGAATACGGAGCGGCATTTGCCGGATGTTTGGCTGCCATTGCCATTGCCCTGCTATCCGGACGAGAGGACTGGCAGAAACGGGCGCCTTATTTTGCCTTGTTTGGCGCGCTGGGCTGGGGATTTGGCGCATCTCAATCGTATATGCAGGTACTTTCCTACACCGAAAGCGGACATGCTATTTCGCAATGGTATGGATATATGGCGCTTTTTGTCATCGGTTTTTTGTGGGCAGGATTGGGCGGCGCCGGAACCGCTTTTGCCGGTGTGGCTTCACGTGAGCAAATCGTAAAGATTTTCCGACCGCTGCTGTTCGTTTTTGGCGCATGGCTGCTGTTAGATATTATTGAAGACCCTGTTGCCGGTTGGCTACAATCTGGAATCGATTTTGACGGCAACTGGCAACGCCATAAAAACCCGCTGTATTGGTTTGATTCCGATTATCTGCCTGCTTTTTTTGCCCTTTTTGGCGTTGGAATTTACGATCTTGTTCAGCGAAAATCAGAACGGAACAGATGGTTACTTCCGGTATTTATCGTCGTCGGCGCTTTATTGGGCTGGGGAATTCAGGCGCTTTTACAAACAGCAGGCATTGAAGACAGTGTTGCTTCGACGCTGACTTATCTTCAGGGCGACCTTTCGTATCTCGATCCGAACACAGGGCAGCCTGCTTTCAAAGCATCCAACATGCTCAACAACTGGCCGCAATGGTTTGGTGATTACCCGCAACATGCAGGTTGGGTCATCGGGATGATTTTGGGTATTACCGCCTATTTTCTGCACTTCGGAAAATTCAGAAACGGGGCTTCACTTTTTGTGTATATGGCCGGAGGGTTTTTGATTTCGTTTCTTGCATTGCCTGTTCTCGGCGGTATCTTTTTTGAAAGTTATGGCGGTTTGAGAATGACTCCTCCCC
>JGI24702J35022_10000217_pt1 | contig 32107 bp, 31 predicted proteins | sample TergutTh196P4_FD_35022 | JGI IMG/M metagenome (IMG submission 35022) | reverse complement strand
GCGATGAAACATTTATAGAAGAATTGCAGGAAACAAAAAAATATCTTTTGCAGCTAAAAAGAGCAATAGCCCCGCTGAAAGAAAACATCATACTAATTATTCATCATGCAGTATTTATCAAAACGGTTGAATTAAAACCTTTTTTTCAGGATTTAAGTGAAAATCTGAATAATGCAATAATTACCCTCGAAAATCATCGGGAATGGTTATCCAATATAATGGATGTAAATCTTTCTGTTTTATCCCATCAGATGAACAAGGTAATGAAGGTACTGGCAATTATTTCCACAATATTTATTCCCCTGACTTTTATAGCGGGAATATACGGAATGAATTTTGAATTTATGCCTGAACTGGGACATAAGCTGGCTTATCCCATCGTTTTAGGCTGTATGGGAATTATTGCGGCTATTATGGTAATATTTTTCAAAAGCCGAAAGTGGTTTTAGAGGAATACTCCGCCAGCTAAAATCCTCGCTGCAATCCGCCGGAGAATGGATTTTGGCTTTCCGGTCATTAATCGGCAAAAAGCTCCGCTATTTCCTTCTTATACATTTCATCAATGACATGACGTTTATAGTCCTGCTTACCGGAAAGCTCCACACCGGCTGTAAACGGTTTTGCCAGAACGGTCGAACGGAATATCATTTCAAACCCGCGAAACCCTGTTTTCCGGTTTATCCGTTCAGTTATTTCTGTATGGATAAGTTCCCTTATCTCCGGAAGTTTAGTAAGACTTTCAAGGTCCATGAATGGAATGGAGTTTTCCTTTGCATAGGCTTCTATGTGTTCAAAACTGGGAACTACAAGCGCGGCAAGAAATTTTTGATCCTGACCCAGCACTACGGCGTGTTCAATAAATTCGGAATCACGGATTTTATTTTCGATAGGAACAGGTTCAATATTTTCACCTCCAAGAAGGACAATGGTTTCCTTTGCCCGGCCTGTAAGTTTTAACTCCCCCTTATGTGTTTTAAGTCCTATGTCGCCTGTATTAAGCCAGCCTTCGCTGTCGAGGACATTCCTGGTTTCTTCAGTTTTTTTATAATACCCCATCATGATCTGATCTCCGCGAACATAGAGAATTCCCTTTTGCCCCGGAGGTTTTTCCCTGCCTGTTTCGGGATCACGAATCACTACCTCCATATCCGGATAGGGCGGTCCGATGGTCCCGGGAACCGGATGATAAATACGCCGCACGGCTATCAGCGGGGCAGCTTCAGTAAGACCATAACCTTCCAATATGACAATCCCTGCAGTTGCAAAAAATTTATCCACCGCATCAGGCAAAGATCCGCCGCCTGAAATTCCCGCAATTAAACTTCCACCCAGCATGGCTTTAATTTTATTGAACACAAGAATATTTCCCAGACAGCGCAGAGGACATAAAAACAAAAACGGTAAAAATGAAATAAGTATATCAAACGGTACAAAACGACGTTTGATTTGGGGCATCCTGCCCAGCAGCATATTTTTCATTTTTTCATGAATGCCTGAAATTGCCACAAAAAATTTAAAAACAATTTTTTTTACGCCGCTTCCCGAAGCGGCATTCCGGTATACACCTGCACGCAGAGCTTCCCAAATACGGGGAACCGATGTCATCCAGTTTGGCTTTATCTTTTGGCAATCCGCCAGCATAATTTTCCCCACTGGCTTTGAATAGGCCAATGCATTGACTGCGCTGATTGCAATATACTGTATCATTCGCTCAAAGGAATGCCAGACAGGCAGTACTGTAAGCCAGATTTCACCCGGCTTGTTGTTTATCGCAAGGGGAGCACGTTTTGCTTCATTCAGGAGATTCCTGTGAGACAGCATGACGCCCTTTGGCTCTCCTGTAGTCCCTGATGTAAAGATTATTGTCGCAAGATCATCTATCCTGCCCTTTTCTATCTCAGCTTCAATGGATTCTATTCCACCACTCCCTTCTGCGGTTAGAATCCTGCCGCGCGCCATAATATCCAAATAGCCCAAAACTCGAATCCCGGATAGATCAGTCGAATATTTCCCCTTGTCAAAATCATTGTCTATCAGAATGAATAGCTTTAACCTGGGCATTTGGCTGCGCAGGCTCAGAATCTTTGTCATTTGCGCTTCGTTTTCCAGCACAACGCTTTCGCAGTCACCAAAAGACAGAATATAAGCAAGTTCTCCGGCTAAAGAATCGCAGCCACGTGGTACATCGACCGCTCCAAGGCTGAGCAGGGCTAAATCCGTTATTAGCCATTCCTTCCGGTTATCGGATACAAAACCAACATGATCCCCCCTCTTGATTCCGGCTTCACGGAGCCCTGCCGCAAAAATCTGAATTTCCCGATATATTTCAACATAGGTAGTAGGTTGAAATACTCCCTCTTCGTCCTTGCTGTACTGAGCAACAAAATCCGGAAATTCAAGGGCATTTTTTTGAATCATCCTGGGTAATGTAGTTACTTCCATGAGAGTATTTTACAATATTTCCCATTTATAAGCAAATAATTTGTTAAATCATATTGAATGATAAAAGGAGGGAAATATGAAGATATTTCCCGTTTATTGGAACCTTTTTAAATAAACTTTTCATTTCGTAATATTTTTTCTATTTTCATATTTATCTCTTTATCCCTTTCTTTACCATAATACCCATTAAAAGTATTTTCTCTTAATAAATTCAGTAATTCCACTGCCCTTATTTGCTCATTTGCTTTCTTGTCTCCTATGCCAAGAGTGTCAAAGTATGCTTCATAACATTCCCTGGCCCTGTCTGTAATTGTATACCAATTCCTCTCGTCAAATCCAAAATAGTCGACATGTTGAAATTGAAATAAATTTACACTTTTAAGAATCCATTCTGTATCAATAATTTTGTATTTACCATCGCTGGTGATGAATAAATTCCCGCAATTCATATCCTCATTTATTATACATGGAATTCCCTGTTTCAGTATTTCCAGTGTACTTAATATTTTTTTTGAATCCATATCTTCATAAAAATATTTTACGTGGCTATTAATTTCCCGGTCTACCAATTCTTCAATGCTATTAAAATAATTACCATCCAGATACATTGAAGAAAAAGGACCATCAATAATATTATTTTTATTGAAGGCAGCTAATTTAGAAAAGAAAATATGCAATTTATCCCTTTCACTTTCAATTGGTTGTATTCCTTCCAGCTGTTTAGAAATAAGCAGGATAAATTTATCTTTTTTTATAATACCTGTATTTTTATTTATTAAATTTTCTGTATCTATAATTTTCTCTAATATGTTTATTGAATTTATGACATTTTCTTCATCATTTTTTCTGATTTTTAATATAAATTTCCCTAAATAACTATTACCCATTTTAAAGACATTTTTATTTACATAATTCCTGAAAGTTATTTCTTTTAAAGAACCTATAAAAGGTTCATATTCAGACCCCATTAATAATTTTTCTGCTTCAGTTATTCCATCTTGTCTATTCATGACTTTCTTTTGTCTTTATCTGCTATGGTCAGTATTTTCCCAATACAATACAGTAATGCAATAACCAATAATTGAAAGTAATATGATAATAACAAAACTCATTGTCTTTAATTGTATGTCTCCGGCCATACCGCAGTATAGGGCAGGAATTGCCCAGGGGAAATATTCACCAAATCCAAGAGTACCCATAATTTGAGAAAAAACTACTACAAGAACAACAACTCCCAAAGAAGCCAAATAGCCTTTACCCAGCATTGAAAAAAAGGCGATAGGCGTACCAAGCAAAATAGTCATTCCCATTGTAAAAATATACTTTTCAATTATGCTTAAAAATTCATAATTATTAAAACCAGTAAGCCCTAATAATAAACCAATAATAATTCCCAATATTAAATTTGAAATTCCCAAAACAAATGCCCATAAAGCATAAACTATAAATTTTGCATTTATTATTTTTGTTTTGGAAACAGGTAATGATAATAAATCCTTTATGGTATTTTCAGAATACTCTCTGCCAAATATCCAGCTTACCAAAAAACCATAAATTACTATTCCTCCAACTCCCATACCCTGCGTTATTATCATAAAAAGCCCGTTCCAATCGGCGGAGATAATCATGGCTTCTGCCTTAGAATTAAGAATACTCTCCTGCTGTCTCAAACTTGCTTCCTGCATCACATATAAAAAGATTCCGCTCATAATAGGTACTATTGAAAAGGCAATAAAGCTTATCAAAGAGATTTTCGTATGCCTGCATTTAAGAAACTCCGCCTTTAACGCAGCTATTTGACTTCTCATTTTATCTATTTCCTATGGTTCTTAAAAAATACTTTTCCAGATCTTCAACATATAAAGAAAGATGCTTTAGCGGAATTCCCCTTTCGGCAAGTAATGTTGATATATTTTCCGGTATATTAATAGCTTTTTCATCCTGTATTTCAATATTTTCGCCTGTAAGAACAGCATTATAACCTGCATTGGAAATTTCTTTTACTGCCAGTTCATTTTCATTTGTTTTTACCAATATTTTTTTTATTAGCTTATTGTTTAATTCATTACTGTTAAGCTCTTCAAGTATTTTTCCTTTGTGAATAATTGCTATACGGTCAGCGATTTTTGCAATTTCTCCCAAAATATGGCTGGAAATAAAAATGGTCGTACCTTGATTAGAAAGATTTTTAAATAAATTACGAACCTCGACAATTCCTTCAGGATCAAGACTATTAACAGGCTCGTCCAATATTAATAATTTAGGATCGTGCATCAATGCCTTTGCCATTCCCAGGCGTTGTTTATTTCCCTGTGATAAATACTTTTCTTTAACATTTACAAAATCACCCAGATTTAGTTCACTAACAATTTTTTTAATTATGTTTTTATCCTTTAACTGGCGTAATGAACCATAAACTTTTAAATTTTCTAAAACCGAGAGATTTGGATACGCATGCGGCTCTTCTACAAGAAAACCTATATTGTTCCATAAATTAAATTTTTTTGTAAGCCTATTGCCAAAAATTTTTACAATACCGTCTGTAGGTTTTATCATACCAAGCAGGATACGAATTAAAGTTGTTTTTCCGGCTCCATTAAGCCCTATAAATCCGTAAATTTCTCCTTCCCGAACGCTTATTGAGATATTCTCCAATGCTTTTAAAGTCACAAAATTTTTATTTATTTTTTCTGTTTCTATAATATTCATGACTATGATTTTACTTTAAATTTGAAATATTTCAAGTCCACTTTAGATTGAGTAGAAAAATTATTTTGTGCATTTCCAAATGAAACCGGAGATTTTTTGCCCTTATACGTAAACCAATGCGATATAAACTGCGGAGAGGTTTACAATCATTCCATTAAAAAAGTAACATTTATTTTTGATCTTACTTCCTGTTCTCCGGTTGGAACAGAAGAAGATGATCTATATGAAAGACTGTCTACAGTATCATAAAATATGTTACTTGTTAATGAAGTATTACGAAATGCATCTTCGCTTTCTTCTTCGAATACTTGTGATACTTTAATTATTTTCAGTCCACAAAGAAATGCATATTGATTTGCTTTATCAAGCACCTTTTGATATGCCAAATCTCTACTTTGTCTAAAATATTCTGTTTTATCTTCAGTATCAAAAATTACTCTTCTTACTACTAAACCATCAATATCAGAAATATAATCCAAAAAATTAAGAAACCTGTCAGGAGCATTTACAATATCATGAATTGTTACCATAATGGTTTGCTGTACTCTTTTTCCCAGCTTTATGGAACGACCATCAACATATTCTGTATCTTCATCATAAACAAGAGAAGTTGTCCTAATATTATTTTCATCAATCCCTTCTTCTTTTAAATATTTCATTACCTGAAACATTTTTTTATCAACCATTTCCTTTGCTTCTTTTGTTGTTTCTCTGGTTTGAGAAACACTTAAAGCTATTTGTGCCATATCCGGTTGTACCAAAATTACACCAATTCCGGAAACAGATACAATGCCAGTATTTCCCTGAATTCTTGAAGTACAACCAATAAAAACAATTGATAAAATCCCATACATAATAAAAAAAATCTTCTTCATAATATCCTCCTGCATGATATTATAACCAAAACCATCGAACATTATATAAATATTCTCCGGTTTTGTATTCATAAGTACTGCCTAGCCATTTTTTACCATATTGTGAAATAAAAAATCACTAGTGTCCAAAATAAATCCCCTTAATACTATACAAACTCCAAATTATCAGGCGATGATAATTTAGGTCTCATTAGTGAACTTATTCCAAATAACCAGTCAGACAGACAAACCCGCTGAAAAAGCATCGTTTTTATTACAGAAATAAAATTCATAAAAGTCATTTTGCAGCTTTTGAACTTAGTTTTCAATAGGAAAAATGAAAGATAAGCAATCATGACTATGCAAATCTGAGTCATTACAGCATTTTTTGAAATTCCGTAAAATCTTTTCATTTTCAAATTTTGTTTCAGAATTTTAAAGAACAATTCTATTTGCCAAAGCTCTTTTTGCACTGCGGCTCCTATTGAAGATGTCCAGTTATGATTATTGGTCAGTAATACTTTTTTATTTTCAGTCTCAGGATCACTAGAAATTAACTTTCTCAATTGTATGTCATTAGGCTTTGAACGAATCATAATGTCATAATCGGATACTATATCCACGCCCTCTTTTACTTCCTTTTTCTTCCATATTTAATCAAATCATTCTTTTTCAATCTGGTTACGAACCATACTTTTTTCTCACAAAGCGACTCATAATAAGAAAAAACAGCATATCCACAATTGAAAACAAGTACATCGCTAAATTCGTATGGCTCTTCCATAATCTCTTTGGTATCATGTTCACTGGTACCTGTTCATGCTCTTTTCAAGACTTCTTAGCCCGTGTTGTTTTTAAATCTTTCCATAAAGCATGGCAACCAATTAATCCCAACTGCTAAATTCCTTAGCCCCACGATTCCTTTTGAACTCTTTTGTCTGTTTTTGAAAAGTAGATCTCGAAATTGGATCTAGCATTTGCCCCAAGATTGTGTAATATTTATTCGTATCTTAACTCCTTTTGTAATAAAGAATTGGGTTATTTTACTATTCATTCTAAATTATGAGCTATTTTTAAAAACCTATATTTTGGACACTACTGACCATTTATAGTAAAAGGTCATAAAAATGCCATAAAGGGGGATCTGCAAAACTAAAAGAATTCCGAAAGTACCTAACCAGATAATGACAGAGAAGCTCTGAATATATAAACCTCCGTTCCTTTTTTGCGATTGGGAAACTGATAATATCATTTCCAGGCAAAGCTGTTGTAACAAGCTTTTTAAATTTTCCTAATCGAAAAAAGTACAGCATTACTTATGACAATGGAATAGAAAATGCTTTGATTAAATTAACCAAAAAATCATTAAATAAAATAACGTAGTGGGTCTTGAACAAAGTTTCACTTTTTAATAATAATAGGCTAGTGAAATGTTACAAAACACCTTACAAGTTTTTCGTTTCACATGCTTTTTGAATTCGGAGATGAAATTATGTTAAGGACGAAAAAGCTCCTTTTTTGTTTAATAGTCCTAATTATAGGATGCTTTCTATTCTTGATTTGCAATCAAAAACGCAACACTGATAGTGGGTTAATAGAGGTTACCCGAGATGTAGTTGATATGGCAGGACGAATAGTATCTATCCCTGAATCAGTGGAAAAAGTATTTATGGATTGGGGACAAGGCAAAGTCCAATTGATGGCATTGAACGCGTTTGATAAAGTCGTAGCTGTGGATACGGGAATAAACGCTGATAATTTTGATTGGGCGAGAACATTTATTAAAGGTATGCAAAATGTAAATATAGACCAGTCGCCATATACAAATATTGAGGCATTATTAAAATATGAACCTGATGTTGTTTTTTCAATAGAAAATCCCAGGAAAGCTGAAGAATACGAACTAATGGGCATAAATGTGGTTGTGTTGAAGTTTAGCGATTTTGATTCTTATTTGCAAGCGATAAACATTATGGGTCAAGTATTGGGACTAGAATATGAAAAAAAGGCAAGAGACATAAAAGATTTTTATGACGAAATACTTAATATGATTGAAGAACGTCTCACTACTGTAGATAACTCTGACAAAAAATCTATATATTATATTGCCGGTTCGACTGATGGTTCTAATCCACTTGATACAATGACAAATATTATATTTGAAACATCATTTATTGAAAAAGCAGGCGGTATTTTGGTAACGAATGAACTTGAGACACCCAATGGGTATATTACCATTACCAAAGAAAAATTATTAGAACTTGAGCCAGAATTAATTTTAATTGGATCGCAGTATAGGCACTCTACTGAACAACTAATTTATAATGATGATGTATTTAAAGAATTAACTTCAATACAAAATAATCAGGTTTTTCGAATTCCACAAGGCATCTTTGGATGGAGCAAGATGGGACCAGAATATGGTTTGAATATAATATGGGCCGCAAAATTATTTCATCCTAACTTATTTGAAGATATAGACATGGTACAAATAACACAGAATTTCTATAAGAAATTTTTTGATACTGATGTTACTTCCGATTATGTTTTAATGATATTATCTGGCAAAATACCCCCAAATGGTGAGTAATAATGCGAATAGTTAGAGCTATCACAGGCTACACTGCTCTTTTGATATGCTTAATAATCGTTTTGTTTGCTCTTTGTATTGTGTCGTTAAGTATTGGCGTTTATAAAGTACCGTTTTTTCAAACAGTTAGAATACTATTTAGTGATATATTCGGTTTAGTACAAACATGGACAAATACTATGCATGTCGTCATTATAAATGTACGACTGCCACGTGTTATCGCTGCTGTTCTCATAGGTTTTGCATTAGCTATAGCTGGCGCAAGTTATCAAGCGGTTTTCCAAAACCCTTTGGTTTCACCTGATATTTTAGGTGTATCAGCAGGAGCAACAGTAGGAGCGGCTACGTCAATTTTATTTGGACTTGGTTATTTTTTTAATATGATATTTGCCTTTTTGGGTGGATTAATTTCAGTTGTGCTATGTATGCTTATACCTATTTTAGCAGGGAAAAAGTCTACATTAGCATTAGTGTTATCCGGCATTATTATAAGCGGTTTTTTAAGTTCAATTTTAGGTCTCATTAAATATTTGGCAGATACAAATACACAACTTCCTGAGATTGTATTCTGGCAACTGGGTAGTTTATCAAGAGTCAATCAATCACCACTTGTTGTTGTTTCTCCCCTAATTATTATATGTTGTATATTTTTAATCTTTATGCGTTGGCGTCTTAATACGCTATCGTTAAGCGATAGAGAAGCACAGAGTTTAGGAGTGAACTTGGTTAAAGAAAGAAGTTTAATCATTGTTCTTGCCACAATAGTAACATCCGTTTCGGTTTGTATAAGTGGAACAATTGGATGGGTTGGTTTAACCATGCCTCATTTTGCACGGCTAATAGTAGGAGATGACAATACAAAAGTACTTCCATTGGCAGGAGTAATTGGTTCTATTTTTCTTATTGCGGTTGATTTAATTTCACGAAATTTATCCGGAGCGGAAATACCATTAGGAATCATAACAGGCATTTTAGGTGCACCCCTATTTGCAATTTTGCTTATAAGACAAAGGAAATTTGACTAAATTATGGGAGATATTATTTCAATCAAAAACTTAACTTTCGCATATACTAAACAAAAGAACGTTTTGATTAATATTATTGCTCATGTAAAAGAAGGTGATTTAATCACTCTATTAGGTCCAAACGGGGTTGGAAAATCAACATTGTTAAACTGTATAACAGGTTTATTGTCAGTAAAAAAAGGCATTATCAAATTAAATAACAATGATATTGTTTCATTAAAAATAAAACAAATAGCTCAAATCATTGCCTATGTTCCGCAAAAAATCCAGAATAATTTTGATTATACTGTTAAAGAATACGTTACAATGGGACGTACGGTTCATAAAAATTTATTTGAACTTCCAAATAAAAAAGATTACAACATCGCCGAAGAAGCTCTTGAAAAACTTAATATTTTACATTTACAAACATGTTCATTTAATGAATTAAGTGGTGGCGAGCAACAGCAAGTATGCATTGCACGTGCAATAGCACAACAACCAAAATTGATTGTTCTTGACGAACCAACATCGGCTCTGGATTTTGATAACCAAATTAAAGTACTTAATTTAGCAAAAAAACTCTCTGAACTTGAATATGCTGTACTCATGACAACACATAATCCAGAACATTCATTATTATTAAATAGTACAGTGTGGATATTGAATAGGGATGGTCAGATGGCTGTTGATTCAGCAGAGAAACTTATTACGGAAAGGACACTTCGCGATCTATATACATCAGAAATTTGCATTTCAAAAATTCATTCCAGTAATCGTAAGATATGTTTTGTTAATAAACTTTAGATAAATTAAAATAATAATTAATTAGTACTGGCACAATTTCACAAAACGAAGTTACAGGAAAAGTCCTCAATTAATTGCTAATTAAACCAACCACTGTTATTTATTGAAGAATTAAAGAAACCGGAAATAAGTTATAATATTAATCTCCTTTATTAAATTTATATAAGAAAGATGTTTTGTCAATTATTTTTTCTCTTTTTTCTAATTAATTCAAGAAACTGACACATGACGAAATGAGCATACAAACCGCCTTAATAGGGCAGTGAGTAAATTTTGTTTTTAATCAATAATTACATTTTAGTAAATTATTTTGTCTTTTTGATACTCTAACCTTGGTTAATCTTATATACAAATGACAGAGGCTTTAAATTATAGTAGGATTATGTATTTCTTGGACTGTTTATCTAAAAGATATAAACAGGATAATATAATATATTGCAATTGAATGAAGTAAATGAAAGTATCAAAAGAGAAGATGCGGGTTCAGCTATATCTTCGCTGAAAAATAGTGTAGATGACTTATTTAGTCAAATAGATGGTATTGGTAATAAAGAAAAACGGAAAGATATTATTCTTGATTGTTCTAAAAAGATAAGGCAATGTTGTGAAGAAATCAATAAGGTAGCGTTCTTGAGTGAATATGGTAAAACTTTAGATAATTATCAAGCAAATTATGACATGACTTACTCAAAGATGATAAATGCAACAAGAAAAAAAGAAGGAGATATGGAGAAAGGGTGAGGGATATTACTCTTATTCTTATATCTTTTGGAGATGGTATTTTGTCAATAATTGAAATTGATAAAGAATTATTAGCCGCAGCTAAGGAACAATGGTCTTATGCCGAAAAACTAATTAAAGAAGCCTGGGATTCAGGTAGACCTAAGGGTGATTTTCTGTCCAGTTATGAAAGAGAAGAAATAGCAAATAAATGTTCTGAAAAAACAAAAAAAGCTGAACAGAATTACCAGGATAAACTGGATGAAATTGCTAAAAAAAGATTTATGGAGTATTGGGATAATCATCAGGCAGAAAAAGACACCCTTGAATCAAAAAAAAATACCTAAAAGAACAGATTGCCGGTTTTAATAAAGAAATTACTGCAATACCTGGATTTACTGATATGTTAAATCTCAAAGAGAATATCGAAAATCTTGTGAAAGAGAAAAAGACCCTCGGTTTGTTCAAGGTTAAAGACAAAAGAGCTGTTCAGGAAAAGCTTGATTCAACGAATAATGAAATCGCTCAAATACAATCACATATAAATCCTGCCATAGAGAAGATACAAAAAGGTATTTCTCAAAATGAAAGCAGGATAAATAATATTGATACTGAGCTAACTAAGCCACGCTAAACTTTTTGTTTTGGCAGTAGGAATTATTTGGGATTTATACTGAAGTTTTCATTATTTTGAATTCTGTCCGCTGGATAGAAAAAACCATAGCCATGGCTGACTTGAAGTGATCGCCAAGTTGACGAAGACGAGATCCAAAGATGAACAGCAAGTTTATTTAAAAATGCCCTTGACAATAATAAAGAAAGCATAGAAAAATGGTACATGAGTTAATTATGTACCTTGTAAGTACTAAGATTATGCTTTCATAGCAAAGGGAGAAAAATATATGTCAATGGGTAATTCAGGCGCCATTAATGTATTTCCGGTGTCTTATATGGGTGAATCAGGAGCCCAAAATGTATTTCCGGTATCCTATATGGGCGAATCAGGGGCTCAAAATGTATATCGAGTATCATACTATGGTGATTCAGGTGCCAAAAATGTATATCATGTAAAATATTATGGTGATTCGGGCGCAAAAAATGTTTATTACGTCGGTTGTTTTCCGGAATCTGAGTTAGTACATACTGGTTCTGATGTTTATGTTCCTATCGGGTCACTAAAAGTTGGAGATAAGATTTGCTCCTGGGAAGCAGAACGAAAAAAAATGCAATATACTGTCGTGTCAGAAATACATAAATACATAGTGAATGAAATAATTTCCCTTAACAATATTATCCGGGTATCTTCTTCCCATCCTTTATTTGTTATGGAGCTTGATAAAAATGGTATATTCATACCTAAATGGAAAGTTGCTTTCAATATAAATATTGGTGATCACCTAATTGGAATTGGCGGTAAATTAACAGAAGTTAAGACAAAGGTTAGATACTGGTATAATTTCGGCACAGAAGTTTTGAGCCTTTCAACATTTAATGGCGCTCCTTTTTTTGCAGGAAACTGTGTTGTTGGTGCAGAAAACACACAAGGCGGCATAGAATATAAGGATACCCATTTAATTCAAAAACAAACTGCTTAATAAAATAAATTTAACTAATGACAACTTATTATTCTTATGATATTATATGTATAAATGGTTATTTATTATTAAGTTTTTAAGGAGTTATTGCAATGAGTCAATTAGAACAATTAGGAGATGATTTTACAAAAGTCTTTTTTGGTTTAAATATACTTTCCTTAAATGAGCAATTGGATATAATTGAACGTATTATAATTTTTGAAGAGGAAAGTTGTTCTTATGAGCATTTTAATTATGATCATATTCAAAAATTAATGGATGATCGCTCAAAAAATATCAGCAAGGAATTTGACAAGGTTAAACTGGTTTTTATTGAAAAATTTGCCATTTTAACTGGGGTATGTAGCTACTTAGAAAAATTATATAATGAAAATCAATCAGAACCTAGAATTCCCAAATTATTTGAAAGAACACAATTTATTGGACAAAATATTCATAAACTGTCTTCAGATGCGGCAGAGAAAGCACGTGATTATTTTGAAATGAGGAAAAAAGAAGGCATAGATGAACTAAATCGCTTACATGGTAGATAAGACTGTTGAGATGTTTAGAAATATTTTGTCATTTAAATCTGTAATAAAAGAAGATGCCTCTCCTCTTCCAGAAATGGAACTTCCAAAGGATAAATTTCACTGGAAAAATTTACCAGTGAATGCTTTTCCCCGGAAATAGCTCCCCCGTTGCCAGAGGGTGAACTTTTTTCTTCTTCCTTAGTCTTGATAAGCCCGGCAATTTCTTCTTCAATTGATTCCCGGCGGCCCTTATAAGCAGCGATTATTCCTCTGGGCGCCAGGATCTTTGACAGGGCTTTAAGAATATCAGGATTAAGCGGTTTCCATGCCCTGAATACAATCAGGTTAAAACTGTTTGCTGCAGATGGATCCGCTGCCAGTTTTTCCATTTCTGTTTCTTCTACTCGTGCGTTTGGAAGGCCAAGTACAGCAAGTACGTTATGTAAAAAACCGGCTCGCCTCCCCATCCGCTCAACAAGTATAAATTCAGCTCCGCTCATGCAGATCGCCAGAGGTATGCCTGGCAGACCGGCGCCGGAGCCTATATCTGCAACCCGCCGGACAGCCGGCTTGCCAGGAACAAAATCTGTATCAGTGACAGTCTGTGTTTTACCAGGTAGATTGAAAAAAATATTCAACGGCGCCAGAGAATCAAGAATATGCTTAATGATGAGTTCCCGTCGATCTTTTACCTTGACAAGGCCGTATGCCGGATTAAAAAGTTCTATTTCCTCAATATACTTAATCAGCAAAGAGCTAACTCTTTCTCCGCCATTAATATCAAGTTTTCTAAGACCCTCTTTCAATAAGCCGGCATTGTCTACCATAGAATCATGATTTTACAATCTTCCATACGTCAGGTTTAATTTATCTTCTTTTAATGGCAAATTAGTATATGAATTTAAGATCGCAAATAGAATCCTTGTATTTGTACCATCCTGTATCATAAGTACAGCTTCTTTTTCCAGATTTTTTAATTTCCGAATGTTTTCATTTTCTTCCTGTTCGATAAGATTTGAAAGTATTTTTTCAATTACTTCCCTATCTATTCCGTCAACAACAAAGCGAATACCATAATCAAATATGTTTCTGTCATTAATCCTCTCCTGATCAAAATCCTCTTCCAATGCCAACAAACCTTCTTTCCTGGCTTTTTCGGAAAATTTCAGGGCACGTTCAGCAATTATATAATACTCTATAAGAAATTCTTCATGTGTCATTTTACTATATCTCCTTTGGAATACGAAATTGTAATTTCACCTGATTTTTCCAGGTGTTGAATAATTTTTAATATTTTTTCCTGAGCTTCCCTGACATTCTGTATCCGAACAGGACCCATATAATCCATGTCTTCCCTTAACATCTCTTCCGCCCTTTTTGACACATTACTGAATATTTTATCACACAATACTTCACTTTCTCCTTTCAATGCCATAATAAGCAAGTAGGAATCAACCTCTCTTAAAACTTTTTGAATAGACCTGTCATCCAGCTTTAAAATAATATCAAATTTTAAGGGCAAAAATTCTTCCAGTGCATATTGAATATTCTCGGAAATGGTTCTTGCGAAAATCCATGATTTTCCTTCCAATTTAAGATTGTTGACAGTATAGCAGTATGCGTCTGCTTTGGACTCATTATTTTGTCCGTATGAAATTACAGCGATTTTATCAATTTCATTATCATGTCCATATACTGTAATGACAATATTCTCATCCTTACTCATGATAATTCCTCCTGAGCCAATCATATTGCATTTTTTAATCATGGACAAGTTCTTAATTAACATTATTTCATAAACAGACTTGAGGCATTAAGACAATACGATTATAATTCATTATCATTGAGCCTCTTCCAAAACTGAAGTTTTGAAAAAGCCGAATTTCAATTATTTATCAGGGAGCCAATATGGATTATCAAGGATTTAACGCTTACGAGAAATCAATAAACAGAAAGGGACCTTCCACGGTTTTTATGGTCAGGGAAGATGGAGTAGATTTTATTGTAGTTCAGGGAAAGAATCCGGGTTTTAAAGGAGAAAAACTTTCTGTTGGAAAAATAAAGGCGCCGCTGAATCATAAAAACGCTGAAGTATTGCGAAAGATCTTTCCCTTTACCGCCCCAACACAGGTACTGGGCAAGGAGCGGAGTTTCGGTGTGGGCGACCGTTTGGGAATAGCGACTCCGGGTCATATCAGACTTTTTGAAAAATACGATGCCTATCCGGTTTTTGCCCAGCAATCAATCCGGGAGCTGAATCTTACCAACCGTACCTATGAGGATGTATTGGATGCAGCCAGCTTTGCGGTTTTCCGGGAAGGCTTTAAAAAAGCCTGGGGCGCGGACGGAGATCATCTTAAAACCGAAAAAGATGTAAAATACGCACTTTCTCTGGGCTTTACCATGATCACCCTGGATTGTTCCGAACACATCAACAATAATGTTACTGCTGAAAATGCTCCGGCCCTGCCGGAGAGCTATGTGGAAAAATATCTTGGAAAAGAATTTGATATTGGTGAAGGGGTTCGCCTTTCCTTTACAGAAACAGAACTAAAAAAAATCTTGGCAATATACGGAAACGCCGTTTCCTTTACTGTAAATATTTACAACCGGTTTTTAAAGAAGGGAAAGTACAGAGCGGATTTTGAAATCTCAATTGATGAAACTACAACGCCAACATCTCCGCTGCAGCATTATTTTGTTGCCCGGGAACTGATCGACAATGGCGTATCCTTTGCCACTCTGGCGCCCCGCTTCTGCGGGGAATTCCAGAAGGGCGTGGATTATATCGGGGACCTGGCACAGTTTGAAAAAGAAATAAAAATCCATGCGGCAATTGCACGTCATTTTAAATACAAGCTCTCCATTCATTCAGGCTCGGACAAATTCACCGTATTTCCCTCCATCGGCAAGGCAACCAAAAATATTTTTCATGTTAAAACAGCCGGAACCAACTGGCTTGAGGCAATGCGCATAATAGCCCTTGGAGATCCGGTCCTGTACCGGGAAGTTCATAAATACGCCCTGGAAGCTTTTGAGGAAGCCCGGAAGTATTACCATGTAACCACAGATCTTAAAAAAATCCCCAATGTGGATAAACTTGCCGACAGGGAACTGGCGGAACTATTTAACCAGAACGACAGCCGCCAACTCATCCACATAACCTACGGCCTAATCCTTAATAAAAAAAACGCAGACGGTTCTTTCATGTTCAGGGAGAGGCTCTATAAATTCTGGAAGGAACACACGGATGACTATGCCCAAGCTCTGGTAAAACATATCGGGAAACATCTTACATTGTTAGGTGTCAGAAAAAGCTAATCGGGGAAAGAAACGGATTAATTGATGGAGACAAAAATGGAAAAGACAGATTTTGAAAGGACAATAATAAAATTTATCAAGAACTCGCCGGAAAATTACATAAAGAAGGAAATCGCCCTTAAGCCGGATCTTGCCGGCATGCGTATCTTCGACGAGCCCCTGATCGGTTACGCTTCTGCCGAAGATCCATATTTTGCTGAAGCCAAAAACCCAGGTATAATCGGCGCTCACTTTATGACGCCTTTGGAATGGCTTCCTGGAGCAAAAACGGTAATCTCCCTTTTTCTTCCCTTTACGGAAAAAGTCAGGGCTGCCAACCGACGGGACCTCTCCTGGCCGGCGGATGAATGGCTTCATGCCCGAGTGGAAGGTCAGGCTTTTCAAAATAAAATCTGCAGTTTTGCGGAAGAATTTTTTAAAAGCAACGGCATGCCGGCCCTGGCGCCCATGATCGATTCCCGGTTTACATCATTCAGTCCCGTTACAGAAGATAAAACCGAACAGGCTTACTATACCAGCAACTGGTCGGAACGGCATGCGGCTTATGCTGCAGGGCTCGGAACTTTCGGCCTTTCCAGGGGACTGATCAGCCGGAAAGGTGTTGCGGGCCGCTACATAAGCATAATAACGGCAGCTTGTTTTGAGCCTGACAAGCGCTCATATTCCGGTATCTACGATTACTGCATCAACTGCGGCGCATGTATCCGCAACTGTCCGGTAGGCGCCATTTCCAGCGAGAAAGGGAAAATGCATTATCCCTGTTCGGAATTTTTAAATTCCGTAAAGGCAAAGCATGCTTCCCGGTATGGCTGCGGGAAATGTCAGGTTAAAGTTCCCTGCGAAGAAAAAGCTCCAGGAAGCGCGGTTAACTCCGGAGTTTAGCCGGTTCAGGTTTTGGCAGGAAATACTTACAACAAAAATATGCAAAAAATCCGGCCTCTTGTAGAGACAAGGGCAATATGCTAAATTTTCTGCATGAAGGTCGCAATAATTTTTGGTTCGCAATCTGATAAAAATGTAATGAAGAAAGCTGCAGACGTGCTACGGGAAATGGATGTGGAATTCAGCGCCCATGTGCTGTCGGCTCACAGGGTTCCGGAACTGCTTTCAGAAACACTTAGGCGTCTTGAAGCGGAAGGGACAGAGGTGATTATTGCCGGTGCAGGCCTTGCCGCACATCTGCCGGGGGTAATAGCAAGTCAGACCCTTATTCCGGTAATTGGTCTTCCCGTCAGTTCTGGCGGCCTTGGAGGATTGGACGCCCTTCTTTCAATTGTACAGATGCCCAAGCCTGTTCCGGTAGCAACAGTGGGGGTGGACAATGGAGCCAACGCTGCTTACCTTGCCTGCGAGATTCTGGCTTTAAAATATCCGGCACTGAAAGAAAAACTTGTTTCGGCACGGATTAAAATGAAAGCTGAATTTGAGAAGGATAACCAGGGTATAGAATTATGATCCGGCAGGACGAAGACAAACTTCGCGAAAAATGCGGTGTCTTCGGCATTTATTTCGACGATCCTGAAAAAAACGCGGCAAATCTGGTATATTACGGCCTTCTTTCCCTGCAGCACCGCGGTCAGGAAAGCGCCGGGATAGCTGCGGTAAAAAACAATATAATGGAAAGCCGCCGTGACATGGGGCTTGTAAGCGAAGTCTTTACTCCCGGCCTTGTGGAACAGCTTAAAGGCCCGGCTGCCATCGGGCATGTAATGTATTCAACCTCGGACTCAAGTACCATAGAAAACGCCCAGCCCTTTATCAGCCGCTTCAAGCAGGGTTCCATTGCGGTGGCGCATAACGGAGCCCTGACCAACGCGGATGTGGTCAGGGAATTGCTGGAAGATGCCGGGATTAGCTTCTCATCCACCAGCGACAGCGAAGTAATAATCCACCTTATGGCAAAGAACTACAGAAAGGGTTTTGAAAGATCCATAATAGACACCCTTCAGTTTATCAAAGGTTCCTACGCTCTGGTGGTACTCACCGATGACGCCATGGTAGGCGCCAGGGATCCCAACGGTATTCGTCCTCTATGCCTTGGGCAGCTTGCCTGCCCAGGGCAGCTCAACTCCTCAGAGCCCATATCCTCAGGGCAGCCTGACGGGGGCTGGATACTTGCCAGCGAATCCTGCGCCATTGATGCCGTAAGGGGAAAATTTGTCCGGGATGTGGAGCCTGGAGAAATGGTGATCATTCGCAATGGACAGGTCTCATCCTTTTTTTTCAGCGAGAAGACCCGGCGCGCGGCCTGTTCATTTGAATACGTTTACTTTGCCAGGCCTGACAGTGTTATGGACCGGGTAGATGTATATAACGCACGCATAAAAGCCGGGGAAATTCTTGGTAGGGAATCTGGGGTAGATGCCGACCTGGTAATAGGTGTACCTGATTCGGGAGTACCTGCAGCCATTGGTTACGGTAAAGCCACAGGGACACCTTTCGGTCTGGGCATTGTGAAGAGTAAATATGTAGCACGCACCTTTATCACCCCATGCCAGAACCAGCGGGAAGAAGCGGTCTCAGTAAAACATAATGTCATTGCAGGCGAGGTCAGGGGAAAAAGGATAGTCATCATAGACGATTCCATTGTCCGCGGAACAACCAGCCGAAAGCTTGCGGAAATTCTACGGGCCGCAGGCGCCAGGGAAGTTCACATGAGAATCTGTTCTCCGCCTGTCCGCTGTCCCTGTTTTTTCGGTATTGATACACCCCACCGGAAAGATCTTATCAGTAACGGTTCAAGCCCCGATGAATTATGCAGATCTCTTGGAACAGACAGCCTTGCTTTTATCTCTGTAGAAGGTCTTCTGGAATCCCTTAAGGTAAACGGATCCGACGAAAACAGTTCCAACGCCGGATACTGTCTGGGCTGTTTTACGGGTGTATATCCAATCCCTGTAGCCGGGGAAGTAAATAAACTTTAGTTCCTGACGCCTTTAAAAAAAATCCTCTCTTTATCCAAATCCCGGAACAGGCTTTATCCAAACTCCGGATGGTTACGGAAATTCCTTTTTAAAATTGTTCCAGCAAAGCTGTATAAAACTCAAGGCAATGTTCCAGGTTTTCCAAAGAGATACGTTCATCGTGGCCATGAATAAGGGAAAGTTCATCAGGGTTCATTAACATGGGGCTAAAACGAAATATGTTTGGAGATAGTCCCTGATAATGACGTGAATCGGTGGTAGCCACCATGAGGAATGGAAGAACCGGCACATCCGGAAAAACCTTTCCAAGTGCGGATTTTATTTCCTTCCAGCCGGGACTTATTTGCGAAGCATGCTCCGGACTGGCTATAACCGGATTTGTCCCCAGACTGTGCGGCTTAACGCTGACCCGGCTGTCATTTATAACAGCTTTGATCCTTTCAATTACAGTTTCCACCGTCCAGGGAGGAAGCAGCCTGAGATTTATCACAGCACAGACACTGGAAGGCATAACATTGTCAGCCGCACTTCCATCAAGCTGCGTCATTGCCAAAGTTGTACGAAGCAGCGCCCTGATGGCCGGACTGACTGCAACTACCTTAAAAAAAAGGGGGCCCAGAAAACGGGCATGTTTCATAAAAAATCCTGCTGCTCCGGGGGCATGAAAACTTAGCTGTTTAAAAAACTCTTCTACTGCGGGGGTAAGATGCCATGGGAATGGACGCCGGGAAAGGCACATCAGGGCCCTGGCCAGAATTGCCACAGCCTGTTGTTCAGGCGGCTGGGAAGCATGTCCCGGCTTCTGTTCCACCACCAAATCCAGACTGAGATAACCTTTTTCTTCAATACCAACCATGGCTAAAGGCTTATTAACACCTTTTATCTGATCCTTCGTTACAGGTGTACCTTCATCAAGAATAAAAGAAAATTGGATCCCCTTATTGCCAAACCATTTAGCCGTTTCATTTGCGCCTTTTATGCCGGTACGTTCTTCATCACCTCCAAAAACGATCCAAATATCCCTGCCCGGCCTAAAACCCCGCCGGCAAAGATTCTCCGCGCTTTCCATGATCGCCATAATAATGCTTTTCATATCCAGAGTACCGCGGCCGTAAACATAATTGCCCCGCAATTCCGCGCCAAATGGATCCACAGTCCACTTTAAGGTTTCTGCTGGTACAACATCGTAATGTCCTATCAGCAGAACCGGCGCAGCATCTGTATTTCCGTTTCTTTCTGATCCGTTTGCCGCACCGGGCCAGCGGTATGCCACAGAATACGGTGACATAACCAGGCGTTCAGCGTGTTGATGAAAAAGCGGATAGGTCCTGGCAAGAAAATCCTGGAAAATATTAAGAGGAGCTTCTGCTTCCGCAATCAGGGAAGAGTCGTCTTTCTTTATGTTTGCAGGCCAGTCTGTTTTAATACGGATTGCTGCACGGAACCGTTCGATAAATTCATAATCCATAATATCTATTCTATATAAATTTTGAGTTTTATGGAATAACCGTGAAAAAACCCTGTTCTTACCTGTTGACTGTCATCTGTCCATTTTCTACAGTATTATTATTAAGCATTTTCATTAGCTTTGTACATTCGGATTAGTGTGAACCTATGGTTCGATAAGAAATTAAAAGGAGATTTCATTGGCAAATTCTGATGCGGATCTGATTATAATTGGAGCGGGCCCTGCAGGGCTTACCGCAGCCCAGTATGGTGCGCGGGCCAATCTTTCGGTACTGGTACTGGAACAGCTTGCCCCGGGAGGACAGGTTCTGTTGATTGATAAACTGGAGAACTATCCTGGTATTACATCCGGAAAAACAGGTTTCGAGTTCAGCGAAGATCTCCATAACCAGGCCAAAGACTTCGGGGCAGAGTTCCTCAACGAACAGGTGCAGACCCTGTCCAAAGAAAGAGATGTCTTCACAATAACCCTGGGAAACGGCCAAACCAGGAGCGCCGGGGCGGTGATCCTTGCCACTGGCGCCAAGCACAAAACCCTTGATATACCAGGCGAAAAGGAATTCTATGGACGGGGAGTTTCGTACTGCGCTACCTGTGACGGTCCTTTCTTTAAAAATAAAAAAATCTTTGTGGTCGGAGGAGGGGACGCTGCATGTGATGAAGCCCAGTTTCTTTCACATTTGACCAATCAGGTGATCCTTATTCACCGCCGGGACAGATTCCGGGCACAGAAAGCCCTGGCGGATCGGACTCTCCGTAATCCGAATATCCAGGTAAGGTTCAATACGGTAATGAGGGAAATTAAAGGTACAGGCGGCAAAGTATCCTCAGTTGTGTTGGAGAGCCTGCTTCCGGCTCCGGGAGCCGAAGGGCCGGTTGAAGAAAACACCGACGGGGTTTTTATTTTCACCGGTATGTCTCCGCTTACATCTCTGGTCTCGGGATCAAATAGCAGTCTAAAGGTGGAAATAGACGAGACCGGTTACATTATTACGGATCAGCACATGGCTTCGTCTGTGCCGGGGCTTTTTGCAGTCGGAGATGTAAGGGCAACTCCATTCCGGCAGGTAGTAACAGCCGCAGGAGACGGAGCCATAGCAGCACACAGTGCGGCTGCATATATAGACCAGCTAAAGGGCGAGGCCTACTGAAAACCGCGGTAGCCCGGGATGTTATAGATTTTGAAGAAGAAACTGCTCAAATTTATTTTTATTATGTTTCTATCTTTCCCCCTTTTTTCACTTTCTTTTGGCGAAGAAGGTGAACTATCCGATCCGGCGGAACTGGCATTTCGCCTAACAGGACAGATGACCGATGAGCAGGCTCTGGCCCAGACATTTATGCTCGGCTGGGTGGGGGCAGAACCTTCTCCCCTGATTCGTGAATGGATAAGGGACCGAAATATAGGAGGAATAAAAATATTTGGCTGGAATACCGAAGACACCAGGAAGCTTGCAGAAACCGTAGGAGAACTTCAAAGGGATGCCCTGACAGCCATGTTTGCCATTCCGCTATTTGTAGCTACGGATCAGGAAGGAGGCCTGGTACGTCATGTAAAGGGCGATACCAGTGAAACGCCGGGAAACATGGCAATCGGCGCGTCCGGAAGGCCCATGGATGCGTATTTATCCGGATACTATATAGGTAGGGAACTTTCCATCCTGGGTATCAACATGAATTTTGCCCCCTCGGTAGATCTGTATACGAACAGGGATTCTGTCCTTATAGGGCCCAGATCCTTTGGCTCTGATCCCGTTAATGTAGGTATTCTGGGAGCAGCCTTTGTTAAAGGGCAAAAAGACTCAGGGATAATTGCAACAGCAAAGCATTACCCGGGCCACGGGGATACTGACGAAGATTCTCACGGGGTTCTACCCAGAATCAACCTCACGTTTGAAGTTCTCTGGGACCGGGAGCTTCTTCCCTACAGGCTGATGGCAAAGGAGGGCCTTCCGGCAATTATGAGCGGACATCTGGCTTTCCCAAAAACCGAAGCCGGAGAAGCTCCGGCATCCCTGTCAACCTGGTTCCTAAAAGATCTCCTCAGGGGCAAAATGGCATATAACGGACTCATCATCACCGATGATCTGATGATGAACGGCGCCACCACATACGCGGGCAGCCTGTCAAGGGCAGCAAAACAAGCCCTCCTCGCAGGCAATGATATCATCATGCTTTCCAAAACACCGAACATGAACGATCCCATCTGGACTAACCTGGCTGCAGCCATGAAAGAAGAACCGGAATTCAGGGAACGTGTACGGGATGCGTGCCGTCGTATCCTGACCGTAAAACTGGAATACTTAAGGGGAGAAAAAAAAGTTCCCTATATACCGGATCTGTCGAAGCTTGAAGCCGGCCTCACTGATCCCGAAGGAACCTCTTTTTTCCTGAGCCTTGCTGCCCGCAGTGTTACCATCGTAAACAACAATAATATTTTCCCCCTAAGTTCCGAAAAAGCAGGCCGGGTGCTGCTGGCAGGCAACTATTCGGAATTTTTTAGCGCAGGAAAAAAAGCTTTCCCTGAAGCGGTTTCCTATTGGTACAGCTCCTTCCAGTCTGTATGGGAACTTTCCGGCTATGCAAGGAATGCCGATACGGTGATCTTCTGTCTTTCTGACAGGACAGGACTTAGAATTCTGGAACAGCTTCGCTGGCTGGAAAAAAAGATCATAGTTCTCTCTGTTCTAAGCCCTGCTTATCTGGACTATGTACCCTGGGCAGACGGAGCAATAGCGGTTTACAGCTATGCCCCGGAATCCTTTGTTGCCGGTTTTTCAGCTATACTTGGCAGAATTCCGGGAGAAGGTAAGCTGCCTTTTCGCTAAACATTCGCTTTACCAAACGGAGGTTTATGATTAACCGGCAATTAAAAAAACTCACCCGCTGGCGGAAACTGCCAAAAGATGAGTATTACAAAGCAGAAGCCTTCCTTAAAGTCAGGGAAAAGTTTTGTGTCGCTGCTTCTGCCCGTTTCCTCAATATAAAAAAAAGTTCAGGCCATATATGGTATTTGGGCGATACTAAAGAAGATATAACAGCTCTCCTTCTTCACAGCCGGCGTTCCCTTTTCCCGGTATTTGATAAAAATCCCAACATAATTATCCCTCATTTTTTAAAACGTTTTTTACTGAAAATTCCCATACATGCTGTCCAGGGACTGCGGGAAGACACGGAAATTCTCGAATCCCTGATGGAAAACCAGGGTTATTATGCCGTAGAAAGGATCGATTATGACCTTATGAGTATTGATAATTCGTCCAAACCGGAAATCCTAAATTCAGGTCCCTTGGGCCTTATTCTGCGCGAGCCGGTTGCTGGAGATGAGGAAAGTATCTTCGCCCTGCAATCCGCTTACGAACAGGAAGAGGTCCTTCCAAAAAACGCGGTATTTGATGCGGTAGTCTGCAGGTTTAACCTGGAACACATTCTATCGTCAGAATACATCCTCGTTGCGGAACTGGATGGTCAGATAGTGGGCAAGATCAATACTTCAGCCGAATCCTTTACACGATTTCAAATAGGCGGAGTATATGTCCGTCCCGACTGCAGGAGCCGCGGTATCGCAGTTAAGATGACAGCTAAATTTATTCAAAACCTTTTGGCAATGGGCAAAGGTATAACCCTTTTTGTCAAAAGAAAGAATAACGCCGCCAGAAAGGTTTACATTAAAACAGGATTACGCGTTTTAGCAGAATACAGGATTACCTATTATTAGAACGTAATGCCTCAAAATAAAATCTTACCGAAATGATCGAATTGACTTTTTTGACAATGCGGTTAAAATGTCATAAAACCAGAAAAGAAAAATCTGTATATCAGAAAATATAAAACAGAACAGGAGAAATTATGAACAGTAAAGCGGATGCATCTGTTGAAGTATTCAATAAAGGCTTTAATTGCGCCCAGGCAGTTTTAAGTTCACATTGTGAAGAATATGGCTTAGAGGATGAAATTGCCAAAAAAATCGCATGTGGATTTGGCGGGGGAATGGGACATAGCGCTGAAACCTGCGGGGCTGTGTCAGGAGCACTGATGCTAATAGGATTAAAATATGGAAAATACAGGGAATCGGATAATGAATCAAAAGAAAAAACATACAAACTCGCAAATGAATATATAACGAATTTTAAAAAGGAATACGGAACTATTAACTGCAGGGAATTGATCAAATACGACCTGGGTAACGAAGAAGAATTGATAAAGGCAAGAGCTTCCGGCATTTTTGGGGAATTATGTCCAAAATTAATCAAACGGTCAGTTGAATTGGTAGAAAAAATATTAAACCAATAGGAATTTATCCCAGCCGGCATGTTCAGCCTTGGCACTGATTGAGTTTTCAATTATATTACTTTTATGAAGCATCTGCCAAAATCCCGTTTTCTCCTTGGTTTATTCCTTATTCTCCTAATCTTTGGCGCCTGCGGCATGGGCGGAGGACAGCAGAAAGCATCGGCGTACTGGGAAGATGCAGAATACATTCCGGGGACAGGTTACAATCCCGAAAGAGCCAGGGCTATGGCAGAGAGCCCTGCTGCTTCTGGCGCTACGTCCAACTATTACGAATATGATTCTCAGGAAACTGGAAATTCCTCATCTTTAATGGAGTTAAACGTCACACAAACCAGAAAGCTTGTTAAAAGGGCGGATCTCTACCTCAGGGTTGAAAACCTTGAATCAGCAGAAGTACCTCTCTCAGATCTCATGGAAAAATATAACGCATGGTCTGCCTCAACGGGAATCTACGAAAATTCAAGGAACTATTCAATCCGGGTTCCTTCGCCCTCCTATGATGCCATGCTTGCGGATTTGGCCGGCCTGGGAAGGATATTAAGGCGTTCCGAAAACGCAGAGGATGTAACCCTGCGTTATTATGACCTGGAATCCAGACTTGCCACAAAAAGGGAGCTGCTTAAAACTTACCAGAGCTATCTGGGCAGGGCAAACAATATTGACGAGATAATGACTGTGGAAAGCCGGATCGCGGATCTTCAGCAGGAAATTGAGCAAACCGGGACGCAGTTCCGGAACCTGGCAAACCTTGTAGATTATTCCACGATTAATTTGGAAATTTCAGGACCAGTGGGAACATACTCCTATTCCGAACCAACCCTTGGAGAAAAATTAAAGGAACTTTTCGGTTCCTTTGGAGATGTTGCTTCTTCCGCGATTGTTGTACTTATGGGGATCATAATCTATGGAGTACCTGCCATTCTCATTTTAATCCTGCTTTTCTGGATCCTGTTCGGACGAATAGGACTTCTTAAAAAATTGTGGCGCCTTGTAGCGGGAAAAAAATAACAAATGTCCTATCTATACGAAACACATCTACACACCAAAGAGAGCAGCGCCTGTGGTATATCCCAGGGACAGGATTATATCAAAAGATATCTTGACCTTGGATATTCCGGCATAATAATCACCGACCATTTCTATAACGGGAACTGCGCGATAGACCGTAACCTTTCCTGGGAAAAATGGGTTCATGGTTTTTGCCGGGGTTACGAACATGCCCTGGAAGAAGGCGCTCGCCGCGGCCTTGACATATTTTTCGGATGGGAAGAAACTTTTGACGGCGACGATTATCTGGTTTACGGGCTTGACAAAGAATGGCTCCTGGAACATCCCGAGGTTAGATACTGGACACGGAAAGAACAGTTCAGTGAAGTCAGGCGTTACGGCGGCTGCGTTGTGCAAGCCCATCCTTTCCGGCAGTATTTCTATATCAATTGTATTCATCTTTCTTCAGGATGTGTGGATGCGGTAGAAGCCGCCAATGCCGGAAACGAACGATCTTTTGATGCCCTGGCCTGGGAATACGCCAAAAAACTGGGGCTTCCCGTCACCGCTGGTTCGGATATTCACAGTGTACTGGATGTCCGGCAGGAAACTGTCCTGGGTGTATATTTAAAAAAAAGAATGAGAACCATAACCGATTATATAGACGCCATCAGAAACAATGCCCTGGACGGGCTTAAAACTCCGGCGGGGCGCTTCGACCTATACGGAGATGAAGCTGTAGTACTGCCCATTGATATTCGGGATAATGAAGACCGGAGTACTTATAAGAGCCTTGCGGAATTTCTGGAATTAAGGAGAAAGCCATGCAGGACAACATAACCAAAATACAAAATGATCCTTCGGGCCCGGAGGAAGCCTGGTTTGAAGAAAACCGCGGCGCCCCCCCGGCAAGGATAAAGGAACTCCGGGAAATTCTAGAAATCAATACGGCTGATATGGCCAAAGACATTGCCATCTCCCTGGAGACATACTTAAAATACGAATCCGGAGAGCTGGATATTCCGATCAGTGTTCTTTATAAAATTGCCGCCCGGCTCAAGGTAGATGCAACAGTCCTTCTTACCGGAGAAGATCCCAGAATGGATACTGCCAGCGTATGCCGCCGGGGCAGGGGCGTCAGGATAGAACGTTATCCCGGCTATGAATTCTCAAGCCTGGCCTATAATTTCAAGGGCAGGACCATTGAGCCCCTCCTTGTTTACCTTGACCCGTCCAAAGAAGCCGCCGCACCGGTTACACATTCTGGTCAGGAATTTAACTATGTAACTGAAGGGAAGATAAAAATTACCGTAGGTCAGCGGGAATATATACTTGATACAGGCGATTCCATTTACTTTGACGCCGGCCTTCCCCACGGACAGGCGGCAGTGGAAGGTCCCGCCCAGTTTATCACAATCATACAGGAACTCTCAGCGAGAGCACGGTAAAATTAATCATGGATGAAATACTTTCACGCTATTGCCCCAGAATTGAATTTGAAAATTATGAAGATTTTTACGCTAATTATTTCTGCAAGGTTCCAGAAAACTTCAACTTTGCCTATGACGTGGCAGACGAATGGGCCCGTCTAAAACCGGAAAAGACCGCCCTGGTCTGGACTAATGATGAAGAAGATATTAGGTCCTGGACCTTTGGAGAGATGAAACGCCTTTCCGATAAAGCCGCGAATCTTTTGCTCAGCCTGGGCCTTAAAAAGGGCGATGTGGTCATGCTCATATTGAAACAGCGCCCCGAAGTATGGATCCTGATGACCGCTCTTGAAAAGATCGGGGCCGTATGCATTCCCGGTACCTATCAGCTCACCCGTAAGGATATAGTTTACCGCTGCAATATTGCCGAAGTAAAAATGCTCATCAGCGTAGACGACGGGGAGCTTCTGGAAAATATATCAAGCGCAATGAGTGAGTGTCCCGGCATAATTCACAAGGGAGTGGTTGGCGCCAATATTCCCGAGGGATTTATCAATATGCACAAGGCCATTGAGGAAGCGGACGAATCCTTTACAAGGCCAACCGGAGACTTGGATACCAGACTTGCAGAACCCATGCTTATCTATTTTTCTTCCGGAACTACCGGAATGCCCAAGATGGTCCTTCACAATCACAGCCTTCCTCTGGGCCACATAGTTACCGCTAAATACTGGCAATGCGTCCAGGATAATAAGGTTCATCTAACACACACCGACTCCGGCTGGGCAAAATTTGCCTGGGGCAAGATCTACGGCCAATGGATCTGCGGCGCCGCAGTGGGTGTTTACGACACGGAAAAATTTACCCCCCAGGGCATGCTGCGGGCCCTGGAAAGACTCAAGCCCGCTACCTTCTGCGCCCCGGCAACTGTTTTCCGCTTTCTCATAAAGGAAGATCTTTCGGGTTACGATTTTTCTTTTATTGAACACACCTCTGTTGCCGGGGAACCTTTAAGCCCGGAAGTGTATCACCGGATTAAGGAAATGACAGGCCTTGAAATCCGGGAAGGCTTCGGTCAGTCCGAAACTTCCGTAATGGCCGCTACTTTTAAGTGGCTGCCCGTAAAGCCCGGTTCCATGGGAAAGCCAGCGCCGCTTTTTAGTTTAAACCTGCTTGATGAAAACGAGCAGCCCTGCGATGACGGCATTGTGGGGAACATCAGCATCACCGGGGCGGGAAGCCATGTTTATTCATCCGGCGGCGCATCCATAATGCCGGGCCTTTTTACAGGATACTGGAAAGATGAAGAAGTAACAAAAAAAAGCTGGTTTAACGGAGTTTACCACACAGGTGACATGGCCTGGCACGACAGCGACGGCTATTACTGGTTTGTCGGCCGCAACGACGATGTAATCAAATGCTCCGGTTACCGCATAGGTCCCTTTGAAGTAGAAAGCGCACTGATGGAGCACCCTTCAGTTCTTGAATGCGCTGTAACAGCAGCCCCGGATCCCATGCGCGGCCAGGTGGTTAAAGCGACCATTGTTCTTGCCAGGGGTTTTTCACCGTCAGAGAAACTCAAAAAAGAGCTCCAGGACCACGTTAAGCAGGTCACCGCCCCGTATAAATACCCCAGAATCGTGGAATTTACAGATGAGCTTCCAAAGACCATAAGCGGCAAAATTCAGCGAAATATGATTCGCGCAAAGGATAATAATTCATAACCCGGCAATTGAGGCAGCTACAAAGCAGGACAACAAATGAAGAACCCCGCCTTTAATCAGGATTGAATTATCTTAAACCAAATAATTATGTATTATAAAAACACCTGACATTTTTTTAATAAAATTTTATATATAGTATATTAAGGAGAAAATTAATGAAAATAATCAATTCCCTGAAATTTCAGTTTATAGTGTTGTTTTCCCTTTTTATAATCACAGTAAGTGTGGTAACGGCCATACTTGGAGTACGTGAACTATCAAACGCAGTGGAAGAGTCCTTTGCCTCACAGGGAATCAGTATTGTTGAAAGAGCGGCTTTCTATATTGACGGCGACTCCTTTGAAAAGCTGGCTAAATCTATGGACATTAATGACCCCTTTTATGAAGAAACCAGAATCAAACTCCTTGAAATAAAAGAAGTTTCCGGCTGTCTTTATCTATACACAATGGCGCCGCTGAATGGAGACTTTGAGCATAATGTCTGGCAGTTCATCATTGACGGCAGCGTCGAGCCCGATGATGAAGAAAATTTCTCTGCACTTGGAGACGAAGAAGATACCTCGGATTATGATGATGCATTTAAAACTGTGGTAATTTCCGGAAAAACCGAACCATCCAGCCTGGTATACCAGGAAGGCTGGGGGTGGCTCATTTCAATTTATACTCCCATCAAAAATTCTGCGGGAAAAACAGTGGGAATAGCCGGCTGCGATTTTGACGGAACATATCTTCATGATGCAATTATAACAGGACAAAAGAAAAAGGTAATTATTGGCATAGTCTCCATTGTTACGGGCCTTGCACTGTTACTGCTTTTTTTACACATGATTTTTTCCAGGCTAAAAAAAATCAATACCATTCTATGTGAAATTTCCCTTGGCGAAGGAGACATAACAAAGCGTATCGATGTCGACAAAAAGGATGAGATTGGGGAACTGTTAACCTACTTCAACATGACATTGGACAAAATCAGGAACCTTATAATCCGCATTAAAGGAGAATCAAACAATCTTTATGCCACTGGAAATGATCTAGCTTCCAATGTAAAGCAGACCATGGAGTCTATTTTTCAAATAATAGAAAATATAGAAGTTATCAAACAAAAAATATCCAACCAGTCATCGTCTGCTTCTCAATCCTACGGTAAAATGGAGAATGTAACAGTCAATATCAATAAACTCGTAAAAAATGTCGAAATCCAGACCACTAGCGTCTCGGAATCCTCTTCGGCAATAGAACAAATGCTGGCCAATGTGCAAAATGTTACCCAGACTTTAATCAATAATACCGGAAATGTTGAAGGACTAATTAAGGTTTCCAATGCAGGCCGCAGCAGTCTGCAGAAAGTATCCCAGGACATACAGGAAATTACCAGGGAATCCGAAGGGTTATCAGAAATCAACGCGGTTATTGAAAATATAGCGAGCCAGACAAATCTGCTTTCCATGAATGCCGCCATTGAAGCTGCCCATGCCGGAGAATCCGGAAAAGGTTTTGCTGTAGTCGCCGGCGAAATTCGCAAACTGGCTACAAATTCTACAGAACAGTCAAAAATCATTTCTGATGTACTCAGGAAGATCAAAACCGCCATAGAGGCTATTACCGCTTCAACCAGTATGGTTCTGCAACAATTCGAAGCCATCGACGAACGCGTACATTTGGTTTCAGATCAGGAAACAAATATCCGTAATGCCATGGAAGAACAAGGCCAGGGAAGCCAGCAAATACTTGAAGCGGTTTCCAGACTTAACGATCAAACCCAAATGGTCAAAAACGGTTCCAATGAAATGCTTGAAGACAGCAAGGGCGTAATTCTGGAGAGTAAAAATCTGGAAGGAATAACACTGGAAATTTCAGGCAGCATGAATAAAATGGCAAAAGACGCAGATGAGATAAGCATCTCAATGAACCAGGTAAGCGAGATAAGCAGGAGAACAAAGGAATATATTGAGAATCTGTTAAGCGAAGTCTCAAAATTCAAGGAGGCTTAACTGTAAAGCAGCGACATTCCTTCACAGTTCCATTGACACCAGTAAGCTTATATGTTAAGCTTAAGAATCCAAAAAGCCATCAAGCGGACGTCATATAACGGTATTATCCAAGCTTCCCAAGCTTGTGACGCGGGTTCGACTCCCGTCGTCCGCTAATCTGTATCTTAAGCAATAAATTTTATTTCCTACAATAAAATATTTATAAGTTTACAATGCGGGAGTCGAAGGGTTTTCGTGACCCCTGAGGGCCAAGTGAATACGCCGGCCCGATGGGGGCAGCCCGCATGGAGGCGAGCTGAACGAAAACCCCGGCCTGAAAGGAGCAAACAGGATGTTTGCGACTGGAAGGCGACTCCCGTCGTCCGCTAAATTTTATCTTAAGCAATAAATTTTATTTCCTACAATAAAATATTTATGAGCTCATAATGCGGAAGTCGAAACGTAGCCACGACCTCGAAGGCCCGAACCGGCGAGAGACTGAGGAGTAAACCGCATATAAAAAGCAAAAAAACTCTTTACAATTGGACAAAAGAGCTTTAAACTAAATTTAAGGACATTGAAAAAATGCCGATAAGATAAAAAAGCGCTAAGCGCAAAGGAGAAAATTTTTATGGGAAAAGTTGATCAGATGGTTTCGTCTCTGCAAAAATTGTATTCAAAGAGGAGCACATTAGACAAGCAGATTGTTGATGCCGAGAAGAAGCTAGCTACTGAAGCTAAAGTCGCAGCCAAACCCG
>JGI24702J35022_10000216_pt1 | contig 32146 bp, 33 predicted proteins | sample TergutTh196P4_FD_35022 | JGI IMG/M metagenome (IMG submission 35022) | reverse complement strand
ATATGTTAGCGCGGAGGCTGCCGCGAGGGCATATCTTGAAGCGTTTGGCAACGCAGATGTAAAGACAATGATTTCCACATTTTCTGTGGAATCCTTTGCCAATAATTATGATCTTCAAGCGCAAATAGAACGCTTATGGGCTTATAATTTTTTCTCTCTTCCTCAAAGCCTTCCGTCAAACAACCGATTAACCACTGACCTAAATATCCAGCGACGCCAAGGGCTGATTGCCAATTGGATTCAATATCAATACGCGTCGGTCTTTTTCGCGGATGATTTGAACAACGGCGGCGCGATGACTCCCTTTGGCGATGAGCGGGAAGTAGATCGCTTTATTGAAAGAATAAGTGATCCGACATACTACGAGGCTATACAAACCTTAAGTATTATTGACTTTGTTGATCTAAACAGCCTGTCAGATATGTATTCAAGCGACAAAAACCAACAAAACATTGATAGTACAAGCGATATTGTTGGCGCGCAGAAAATAGAAAATGTTGTCGCCCGAGTTGATATAGATAGAGAAATATATCTTTTCTGCTTTGACGTGGCGAGCTATGACGGAAGATGGTATATCAATTCCCTAGGTGGAAATATAGGCACTTTGCTTGGCATCTCCTCATATAACATGGGAGTTATACGGGAAATAGACGTGCCATGATATAAGCACGTGATTTTATGAAATTTCCCAGATTAAATTCTACCACTTTTCGTTTCCCACACTAAAGTCCACTTTCGCGTCCACGGTGGTAGTTACTTTGGAAATTTATTGACGTAGTAATTTTAACGTCATTATATTAGCCCGTGCGATAATATCATATATATTTATACCGAAGTTAAGAGTAAAATGATAGGACGATCCGCATATATTCATCTTACATTTTGTCGGTTGAACGTCGTACATTTTGTCGGTTGAATAGGTTGCAAAATGTCGGTTGATTTGTTATCCTCATTAATATGTGAGGTGAATTCGCTTGGAATACTACAAAAGATTTACCGATAAAGCGCTTGACGCCCGTCTGCAAAGCGCAGGCGCTGTGTTAATCGAAGGCGCAAAAGGCTGCGGCAAAACAGAGACGGCAATGCAAATAGCCAGTAGTGTCGTCAGGTTCGACGCCGACGCGCAAATCAAAATCATGATGGATATTGATCCCGGTAACGTTTTGAAGGGAGCTGTTCCGCGTCTGCTTGACGAGTGGCAAGAGTATCCACAAATATGGAACTATGTTCGACGCGAGGTCGATACGCGAAAGCAAAAAGGGCAGTTCATTCTCACCGGCTCCGCAACGCCTGACGATGAAGCAAAGCGGCACTCCGGCGCAGGAAGGTTTTCTGTTATCAAGATGCGTACAATGTCGTTATATGAAAAAGGCTGGTCATCGGGTGAAGTCAGTCTTGCTGCCCTGATGCGTGGCGAAGCGCCAACCTCTGAACCTGTCAAATTTGAGCTAGGAGAACTCGCGGAAAAAACAACGCTGGGCGGATGGCCTGGCTTGATTGGTGTGAGCGCGAATGAAGGATTACGCTTTGTAAACGACTATGTTACTCTGATTGCTGAAGCGGACTTGAGCAGAGTATCGAAAAAGAAACGAGATCCATACAAAGTAACGCGACTGCTCCAGTCGCTTGCGAGAAACATCTCAACTGAAGTGTCTATTGCCGCTTTATCTAAAGATACATGGGGCAGCGATGCGGATCTGGACGATGAAACAGTCATCGCATATCTTTCAGCGCTTGAACGACTGATGACAACCGATAACCTACCCGCTTGGAACACCCATATTCGATCGTCCAGTATGCTTCGCAAAGCGCCAAAACGCCATTTTGTTGATCCCTCGCTCGCTATTGGCGCTCTGGGTTTGTCAGTTGATAAGGTAATAGCAGATCTTAATTATTTTGGGTTATTGTTCGAGTCACTAGCCATCCGGGATTTGCGGATATATGCTGACAGTAATGGTGGTAAAGTATATCACTATCGCGATTCGCATGGTTTGGAAATTGACACTATCGTGGAATACGCAAACGGAACATGGGGTGCCTTTGAGATAAAGCTCGGTATCAGCGCGGTCGATGAAGCCGCAAACAATTTATTAAGACTCGCCGTGAAAATAGACACTGAAAAGATCCAACCACCGAACGCACTAACCGTAATCACAGGAAATGGGTTTGCTTATCGCAGACCGGATGGGGTAAATGTAGTGCCACTATCAACCTTGACCGAATGACTAATCCGTAATTTTAACGTCAGAGTCGCGGAAACAAGAGAAATCTTTGGCTTGACAGGAGGCCATGTACCACAATTTCAAGCCTGGGTTTGATTTGAATAGTTTGTTGAGGTGAAGAAACCATGAAAACAGTTGACGAAGCGAAAGCAATATTAATAGGGCATCATGGATATGATAATGATGAAGGCAATTGTTATCTCAAAGTCGGGAATTACTTTGGCGAGAGCGATAGAGATTATTCATTTGTCTGCTGGCCGTATTCGGATGAAAACCCGGTAGACCCTTTATATGCTTTTCGATATTGGGTTGATAAAGAATCGGGAAAAATGGCTAGGTCTAATGCACCGTTAAGGGAGTTACATGAAGGTACAGTAACTCCATCCGAATACGGATTCGCTTAGAACGGGAAGAATAGGGCTGAGACGATCCACATATATTCATCGTACATTTTGTCGGTTGAATAGGTTGCAAAATGTCGGTTGATTCGTTATCCCCCTTAATATGCTCACAATCATGCTCGATATTGATCCCGGTAACGCTTTAAAGGAAGCGGTTCAGCTTTCGGTGATGGCATGGATTGAATGATACGCAAAAGCTGTTCTGTATTAGCAATATCTGTATTATAGCGTTTACCATCTGCCGCTTTCATGTTCAATTGCTTACAATTTGTAAGCAAACTGGTCTGCGCCCTCTTCATTAAGACACTTTTTAAAACAGCCAGTATGTTCTTGCGTTGCGCTGTGTCAGTTGCTCTGTTAATACGCCCACCACATCAACAATAGAAAATAGCGCCAGGTGGCGCTGACACGAAAGACAAGCTGTTCATCCTCAGCATCGACTAGGCGGAAAAATACTTTCCGTAAGATGAAGCCCGTACGGATTGATTTGTCAAGTAGGGAAAAGGATTTTTTCATTTCCGGGCAAAAAAAAAGACAGTAAGCGATGTAGATGTCAAAAATCTTCATCAGCCGTTCACCGCCCAGTCGTACAACTCCGGGTGTTTTTCCTTGTCGATGAAAGCATGACCGTTTTCATCTGCGGGAAGCGTAATATTTGGTATCCCTTTACGTTTTATCGCGGCAAGTAGTTGTTCTCCGGTAGTCGGTAGCGGTTCGGGTTGAAACGGCAATGCCCTAACCGCGATAATCTTACGGTAGAACATATCAATCGCCGTTGTTTGATCTATTCCCATTCTGGCGAGAAGATTTGCGGCAGCTTCTTTTATGTCCGTATCAATTTTAACATTTACAGTTGACTTTGCGCTTGGCATAAAACCACCTCCGCATATATTATACGTAATTATCACGCCATTATCAATTCGATGGAATGAAAATTAACAAATAGTCAACGGTCAGGTTACTTTTCAGACAGCATCCAAAGTCCCCGTCATTGCGAGCCGCAGCGAAGCAAACCAGTCCCCTTTGCGCCGATTGTCAGGTTTCCAGCTGGATTGCCGCGTCGTAAGCTCCTCGCAAAGACGAAATTGTGTTGTTTTTTACCCACTTCTGTATACCCACTGAACAGTAGCCGCGAAATAATAGTTGAGGTAATTATTTTCAAATCCTCTTGAAAATCCCTCGTGACTCGTATATGATTATAGTAGGAGTTTTAAGAAAGGAAAATCGGGCGTGTTAACTGATAGGATGTTCATACACACAAAGAATTTTGACAAGCAATGGGAGTCGCTCGGATGTAATGACGACGACCTTTCTGTGTTGCAAAAGGCAATATGCGATAACCCGAAAAGACATCCAGTTATTCGTGGAACGGGAGGCGTCCGAAAAACAAGGGGCGCGCTTGAAGGCAGTGGGAAGAGTGGCGGAGTTAGGGTTTTGTATGGCGATTTTCCGGAGCACGGCATCGTGTACTTATTCGATGCGTACCCAAAGAGTGAAAAAGAGGATATAACCGAGGTGGAGAGAAAGTTTCTTAAGACTGCTATAGGTCAAATCAATGCAAATTGGAGGAATCAGAAATGAGTAGAATGGGTGAAAGGCTTGTAGAGGCTGTACAGGAAGCGTTGGATCACTCGGAGAGTAAAATTGAGTTGCGGACGACACAGTTGCCGGTCAACCCGATTCCAGAAACAATCAGTGCGGAAGAGATAAGGGAAACTAGAAAGGTACTCGGTATGACGCAGAATGTATTTGCAATGACGATTGGCGTGTCGAGAAAGACGGTGGAATCATGGGAGACAGGCCGGTATATGCCAGACGGTGCGGCGCGAAGGCTTATAACCATTATGCGAGGAGACCCTNCTTTCCCGGTAAAGTATGGCATTTTGCGAAGCGAAAAGGTGTNATAAAATTCAGAAGCACTATGGCAAATAAATATAATTCGGAAATATTCAGAAATCAGATATAATTCTGTCAGGCGTAAAATTCTGTCAAGCGGTCAGAAAAATAATACTGTCAAGCGGTCAGAAAAATAATACTTGACAAGCATCTCGCTATGTCGTAGAATGCACTAAATTGAATATTTCAATAAACCGTTGAAGCAGAGATAAAAACAGTATACGCGCGCACAGAGAGTTCGGGGAGCTGAGAGCCGGATCGAAATGCGGATTGTTAAATGGACTGCCGAGGGCATGGTCAAAAACGTTTCATGTTTAGCGTTGAGTACTCCATGACGTGACGCATACGTCAGTTGCGAGGGATATGTTGGTATCCTGCGAAGAGCATAGGATTTGTCCTGTGAATCAAGGTGGCACCGCGAATTATATTATTCGTCCTTGGTCAAGCGTTTAGCTTACCAAGGATTTTTCTTTTGAAAGGAAGATGCAAAATGTATCAGCAAAAGTATAACCAATTCAATTGCAATGAAAAGGCAATTTTTCGATGGCGGATAACATGTTTTTCGACCGCAATTTCCTTATTTTTCGATGGCGGAACTGTTATCGTGTTAAGCGCTTTTCTTAGCAAAACTAAAAATGAATAATGGAGGAGAATAAAATGGCACAAAAAATAAAGACGTCATATATAGGAACAGGATTCTTGGTGTTGATCGCGGTTATCATCATGACCATAAAACCTTTTTCCGCAAACTTGAACGACACTGCGCAACTGATGCTTGGCGGTATAATAATTTCCTTGAGCATCTGGATTTTCAAACCCTTCAAGCTCTCTTTTTCCGCAGGTGGGCTGTTTCTGGCTTTCTTTGCACTTGCCCTCGGGCTAAAGCCAGGGATCGTTTTCTCCGGTTTTACACAGTCGGCGATTTGGACATTGATTCCTGCGCTTTTCTTTGGATTTACGCTTCAGAAGACAGGGCTGGGAAAGCGGATTGCGCTGGCTATAATCAAGCTGTTCAAACCATCGTATATATCGCTTGTCCTTGCGTGGGTACTCATCGGTGTGATACTGAGCCTGCTTACCCCGTCTAGCACCGTGCGAGTAGCGATTATGATTCCGATTGCCGTACAATGCTGCGAATTGTGCAAACTCGAAAAAGGCTCAAAGGGCAACTCTCTCATTCTTCTGACCGCGTTCGGCATGGCGCTCATTCCAGGTTCGGGGTGGATGTCCGGCGTTCTCTGGGGTCCGATTATATCCGGCATGATAAACTCCGCGCCGGAAACCCAGGGACTTGTCACGTTTGACAATTGGTTTGGCGTGTTATTCGTTCCAATTTTGATCACGACCATACTTTTAGTAGTAGGCAGTCTTTTTATCTTAAGGCCAAAAGAAAAACTGTCAAAAGACGCGACTGACGCTATCAAAGGGCAGAGTGCGGATAAAATAAGCCGTCATGAGTTATTCGCGGGCATTATTCTNATAGCCGTTTTTATTATGTTCCTGACAAACAGGTACCACGGTTTGCCTGANGCCGCCGTGTGTTTAGCCGCCGTCTTCCTTTTCTTTCTGTCTGGGATTTTGGAGACAAAGGATTTCAACACCGGCGTCAACTGGGATTTGATATTCTTTATAGCGATGGCTTTGAGTTTTAGCGCTATCTTTAACGAAACCGGCTTGTCCGAGTGGTTTGCTGGCATCGTCGTGCCTGCCCTCTCCCCCGTCGCTGGCAATCCGTTCTTATTCATGTTCAGTGTTATGGTCTTTGTGTTTTTGTGGAGGTTTTTCGACGTCGCGCTGTTTATCCCGACCATTGCGATATTGGCGCCGATACTCCCTTCTATACAGGAAGCGTACAATATAAGCCCGCTGGTGTGGCTGTTCGTATTCGTTATGGCAGGCAACTCATTTGTCATGGCCTATCAGAATATGTGGGCTATGATGAGCAGGTCTATCGCGGGAGAAAGGGCGTTTACAAACAAGCATCTTGGGACATATGGAATCATATACTTTGCCGCAAGTTTTGTCGCTTTACTCGTAGCGATTCCCATGTGGACGAATGCCGGACTATTCGGCTAGAAGCCGAAAGCGTTAAACCGAAATATTATTTATGAGGAGGAAAAAGAAATGATCAGAGAAGCTATATTATCCCTGTCGAAAAAACAGGATTTGACTTATGAAACCGCCGAAACAGTCATGCACGAAATAATGACTGGCGAAGCGACGCCCGTGCAAATGAGCGCTTACCTTACCGCATTGAGCCTAAAAGGCGAGACTAAAGACGAGATAACTGCTTCCGCCTTCGGGATGCGCTCGCATTGTATACGCCTGCTGCACAACGTCGAAGCTCTTGAAATCGTCGGCACAGGTGGCGACCAAGCCAACACTTTCAACATTTCAACCACGGCTGCGATTATTGCCGCAGCGTCAGGCATTCCCGTAGCGAAACACGGCAACCGTAGCGCATCCAGCAAATGTGGCTCTGCCGACGTATTGGAAGCACTAGGCGTAAACATCAATATCCCACCCGAAAAAAGCGCCGCGTTGCTGCACAACATCGGGATATGTTTTTTGTTCGCACAAAACTACCACATCGCCATGAAGTATGTAGCGCCGATTCGCCGGGAACTTGGTATCAGGACGATCTTCAACATACTCGGGCCGCTCACCAACCCCGCAGGCGCCACAATGGAGTTGATGGGCGTATTCGACCGCGAACTGGTGGAACCGCTGGCGCAGGTTTTGTCTAACCTTGGCGTCAAAAACGCGATGGTTGTCCATGGTGAGGACAGATTGGATGAAATCTCACTCTCTGCCCCTACTTTTGTATGCGAGGTCAAAGACGGATGGGTGCGTTCATACACGATAACGCCAGAGGAGTTTGGCTTTGAACGCGGCAAAAAAGAAGATTTGCAAGGTGGGACGCCCGCTGAAAATGCTGAAATAACAAAAGCGATCCTAAACGGAGAAAAGCGCGCGGGGAGAAACGCTGCCATATTGAACGCGGCGGCAGCTTTGTTCATAACAGGCAAACACGACTCGATCGGCGCCGCTGTTAAGGTTGCCGAAGACGTTATCGACAGTGGAAAAGCGGCTAAAAAGCTGGATGAGTTTATCCGGTTTTCCAATGAAGCGTAAGCGAAGATGATGATGGATATTCTGCATGAGATAACAAAGCGTACAATAGAGCGTATCGAAACGCGAAAAAAAGCGTTGCCCTTCGATAGACTTGTTGAAATGGCATATACAGGTGGGGTTTCTGATAGTTTTCCATTTGAAAAAGCGTTGCGCTCAACTGATATAGCCTTTATCTGTGAAATTAAGAAAGCTTCGCCGTCAAAAGGTATAATCACCGATGATTTTCCATATCGCGCCATCGCGAAAGAATATGAAGCGGCTGGGGCGGCAGCAATATCAGTGCTGACTGAGCCATATTGGTTCAAGGGAGACGACCGTTATCTGCGAGAAATCGCGGATACGGCGTCGATCCCGCTGCTACGCAAAGATTTTGCCGTAGATAGTTATATGATCTACGAGGCGAAAGTCCTCGGCGCAAGCGCCGTCTTGCTGATATGTTCTATATTGGATCAGAAAACACTTGCCGAATATATCAGCATCACTAACAGTTTAGGATTGTCTGCTCTTGTTGAAGTTCACGATGAAGATGAGACAAAAATGGCGTTACGCGCCGGAGCACGGATAATCGGAGTGAACAATCGCAACTTGAAAACTTTTGAGGTTGACACAGGCAATAGCATACGTCTTAGATCGCTGGCTCCAAAAGAGATAGTTTTCGTGTCGGAAAGCGGCATCCGAACGGCGCAGGATATCAATATGCTGCGTCAACACAACATAAACGCCGTATTGATAGGCGAAACCCTCATGCGTTCACCAAATAAAAAAGCGGCATTGGCCGAATTAAGAGCGGATATAAATGGTCATGGTAAAAATGCGAACAGAACCACGAGCGCGAGGATGATATAATGATTGTCAATCAGAGTACAAATGGGATAACAATTGAAAAGAGGTCAACATGAAATCGTTTTTGGTTCGCCTTGTGTATTTATTAGTTGGGTTATTTTTGTTTGCACTCGGGATCGTCATTACGATAAAAGCGAATATCGGTTATGCCCCATGGGAAGTGTTGCACGCGGGTTTAGCTCAAGTATCCGGAATAAGTATAGGGCTCATGTCCATTATTGCCGGGATCGTTGTCGTGGCAATCGTTACGGCCTTTGGCGAAAAACTCGGATTCGGTTCGATAATGAGCATGATACTGACGGGTGTATTTATCGACTTGATTATGATATTGAACATATTTCCAATAGCGGAAAGTTTAGTAATAAGCTTAATAATGCTAGTTGTTGGGCTATTCATTATTTCCCTTGGAACATACTTCTACATCAAATCAGCTTTCGGAGCAGGTCCGCGTGACAATCTTATGGTCGTATTAAATCGCAAGACAAGGCTGCCTGTGGGCGTGTGCCGGAGCATAGTCGAACTAACGGTCACGTTCGCAGGCTGGTACTTAGGCGGTATGATCGGTATCGGCACAGTAATCTCAGTTGTGTTGATAGGCTTTTGCATCCAGTTAACATTCGCAATCTTCAAATTCGACCCCGCATCAGTCCAACACGAAACACTAAAGCAAACATTTGATTTCATATTCAAAAGAACCAATGATGAGCTATTACGCAAATAAAATTTCTGTCGACGCGGTAGAACACAACAACACCTGAACAAGGTTTTAACCCCATTTGCAGCGTGCGCCTATAGAATATTCCGCCAATCGCGGCGACCGTACAAAATTCGGTCAACATCAATCGCTTTTTCTTTTTCGTTGATTACGTAAAAAACAATGTAATTCTTTACAAATAGCACTCGGTATCCAAGCGCGGCCAAGCGGTCATCCCTCACGGGTGGATGTGCTAATGGCATTGTTTTCAACTTTGCGATTGCCGCTTTGATCATCTGAATCATGTTTTGCGCGGTTGTCGGCGCGTTTAATTGATTAAATATGTGTTTTGCGATATCCCTTAAATCATTTTCCGCAGGCTCAGTTATGTTTATTTCATAGTTTTCCATCGGCTATTTCCCGTTCGATGTCACTAAAAACGTCCTCGTATGAACGCTTACGACCCGTTTTAGCCGCCGCCCGCCCCTCGTCGAGCAGACGATAAAGCTCAAGTTTTCCGTTGAGCGTTTCAAACGTTTCCATACTCATTACAACTAAATCGCCTTGTCCATTCTTTGTAATGAACACAGGTTCTCGGTTTTCGTGGCAGAAAGTAGATATCTCATTGTATTTATTTCGTAGATCTGTGCTGGATTGAATAAGCGGCATATAACAGCACTCCCTTCGTTGAATAAAGATATAATACCTTAATTTCTCTAGAATTACAAGAAGCAATTTAGAGAACAATCCGCACAACAACTCACGTCCTTTCGTTCCCCGTCCAAAGCCCCACTCGCGGACGAGGGGGGAAGGGTGTGCCCTTGCCAAAAACAGAAGCCTTGAACTTTTGTCCAAGGCTTCTCTAAATATCTAACTATTCATTTGCGCTTAACCCGTTAAACCTGCTTAGCCGATCAGCTCTCAATTGGCGGCGCCACATTATCTGTCTCAACAGACGGCTCTGCTTGCTCTTCCGAAACGTCGGATTCCGGATCCTGGCTGCTGTTATCCGGATCATCCTCACTTTGTGGCGGGACATCGGTATCGTATACAATGACGGGCTTGCCGTCCGACCGCGCGGCTTTGGCAACATCCCTTTCTGTCACCGGCTGCGACGATGGATCCAATAGCGCCCTGATGCTTAAAGATACTTTCTTCCTGTCAAAATCGATTTCCGTAATCTTGACATCAACCAACTGCCCGTCGGAGAGCACCTCGGACGGCAACCCGATCCTGTGGTCGGTTATCTGTGAAATATGGATAAGCCCATCGACTCCGGGACAAATCTCGGCGAACGCTCCAAATGGCATCATTTTCACTATCTTAACATTTACGACGTCGCCAATCGAATGTTGTTTCGTGAATTTCGCCCACGGGTTGTCCTCACCTTTTTTGTACCCAAGCGATATCTTCCTGTTTTCCTTGTCAAACGAAAGTACATGAACCGAGACATTATCACCTACCGCCATGACTTCAGACGGCTGCTTAATACGGGTCCAACTCAACTCGGAGATATGGATCATCCCATCAACGCCACCAATGTCAACAAACACTCCGTAAGAAGTCATTGATTTGACTACGCCGTCGTATTTCTTGCCGACTTCGATATCTTTCCATACGCGCTCTGACTTCTCGCGGCGCTCATCAGACTGTACAGCCCTGATCGAACCAACTACACGCCTCCTGGATTGATTGACTTCTGTTATACGCAGCCTTACCGTCTTTCTGACGAGTTCGGACATAGGCACGGACTTCGGCAATCCAGTCTGGGATGTAGGCACAAACACGCGCACACCCTTGACGTTGACTACGATCCCGCCTTTATTCTCCTCGGTGACAAACCCCTCTACTATAGCGCGATTTTCCTTCGCGGCTTCAATGATGTCCCAATTCTTTATGGCGTCCAGACGTTTTTTTGAAAGCACTACCATACCTTCGACATCATTCACGCGCATAACGAACGACTCAATCGTATCGCCAACCTTTATGACATCTTCTATCTTGGTACTGGCGTCGTCCGCAAACTCGCTGATCGGTATATAGCCCGACTGTTTTGTACCTAAATCTACAGATACTTCAGTCGATGTTACCGACGTGACAACACCAGACACCTTTTGCCCTGTATGTAAAGTTATTATTGATTTTTCAAGCATTTCCTCGAAAGATTCAGACGCAAACGCGGACTCGCCTAGCTGCGTAGTTTCGGCGGATTCAGTTTCCGCAACCGCTTTATCAACGGGCGGCTCTGAAGGTTCCTCTTGGTCGCTTCGCGTCTCGGGCTGCTCGGCGGACGCCTCGGGTTCCAATGCGATATTTGCATCCTCAGGAACATCCTTATCGGCTTCTGGCGCGTCTTCAATATCCAGCGTTCCCTCTTCAGCATCTGCGGCAACTTGTTGCACCGTCGATTCCGGCTCGCGGATATCCGTTTCCTTTTCTGATTCAGCCGATATTTCGCTCTCCGGCTCATATGGCTCTTTTAAATCCAAAATCGGCATGGACGTACCGTCCTGCTCAGATTCCGTTACGATCCTATACATAGCGTCAGTGATTTCCGCTTGTGTATTCAAATCCAATTCGGAAATGTGAGATCTGGATTCAGATATACCGGCTTCCCACTCCTCTGTCACGGTGCTTTGAGCCGCCTGTTCATTGGTTTGCACCTCCGACTGTGGACTTTGTGCCCCAAAAATAGGGGCTGCTGCTGTTGGAGCCTCTTCAAGCGCATCATCCGCCGCAGAATCCTGGATTGCTTGTTTCATTGGCTCCTGCTCCATGTAACCATCGTCTAACCTTACTTCTTCGCTCATCTTTTGGTTGACCTCCTTCATTAATCCGCGCCAGTTTCGATACTCCATAACGACGGTTGGATTGTCCGTATCTATGGTTTTCGCAAAATCGCCCGCCACTTATCGCAGTTCGAACATAACACAGTATATTGTATCAAACATTTTAGAATTTGTACACTCTTTTTTTACTATTTTAAAGCAAGTTTCACAAATTGTTGCAACTGTTCAGTGGGTATCCAAAAAACTCGCAATGGTTACAGGCTCCGCACACAAGTTTTAGCCATTATTACTAGTTTTCACCGCAGTGCCAGTGCGTTGCCTGTAACCATCCTGTGTATTTGGATGCCCACTGAACAGTCACAAATTATTAGCACATAGTTCAGGGTTCAAGGCTTCTATCTTATCCATGAGGGCATCAACAAGGAGCTTATACTCGTTTGGAGAGCGCCTCGCGTTTATCGTTTCTATAGCGTACACTTCTCCAATCACTAAATGAACCTTACGGAACAATGGCTTTTTTCGCGGGATATATATCGGAACAATCGGAACATCAGCGCGTTCGGCAATCTTGACAGCACCGCTCTTAGCGGATACAACGTTTTTTTCAGGATTGCGCGTCCCTTCTGGGAATATTGCCACCTTTTCACCACTTTTTAAGTAACTGAGCGTCTCCTTTATGGTATTCATATCCATAATGCCCCTATCGACCCTTATAGCTCCAAGTTTTTGTACGATAGCCGATAGAACAGGAACCCTGTATAGTTCGGCTTTTGCGATGATATGCATGTGGTTTTCAATACCGCAAGCCATAGCTATAAAAATCGGATCAAGAGTGCTGGAATGGTTCGCGCAAACTAAAAACGCGCCATGTGGTATATTCTCCCTCCCTTTCACACTCAAACCGTACAAAACACTGAGCATGACGCGCGCTATTCGGTAGCACCCCTTATAAAACCTATAACTTGACTTCATAGGCTAAACCTTCCGGAGATAAGCTCACAAAGCGCGAAAAAGCTATCGTCAAATGATAGCGCGGTCGTATCCAGCATTATCGCGTCATCAGCCACCCTAAGAGGAGCCGCCGCTCGTTCGCTATCGTTTTTGTCCCTTGAGATCATTTCTGAAAAGACGTCCTCGAAACTTGTTTTGATCCCTCTATTTAACAATTCCAAATAACGCCGTCTCGCTCGGATTTCGGGATCTGCTGTCAGGAACACCTTAAGACCGGCGCTTGGCAGGATAACTGTCCCAATGTCCCGGCCATCCATTATGACATCGTATTTATCAGCCATCTCCCTTTGTGTTGAGAGCAAATAATCCCTCACAGCCGGCATCGCGGAGACGTCAGACGCGTAAACTGACGCTTCAGGCAGCCTGATGGCCTCGGTTACGTCTTCCGAACACAGCAACATACGTTGAATTCCCTCGCTGTCGTATTTCATCTCGACACGAATATCCGGCAACAACCTCGCTACGCCGATTTCATCACGCGAAGCGACATTATTCCGCAACGCGAATAAGCCTACGCATCTATATAACGCTCCCGTATCGACATATATCAGCCCAAAGCGTCTTGCAACTCTCCTTGATAAAGTACTCTTGCCGGCGCCGGCAGGGCCGTCTATTGCAATACTATTGGTTTCCATTTTGAATATCCTCTTTCATTCTAATGAGCACATGCTAAGGCGAGCGCTGCCCGCAACCCAAAATATGTTAGACCGTATGCGCTCGCAGTGGCTAGTATCTAGTGGCTAGTGGTTAGTAGACGAGAACGCGAAATTAGCTTGTTTTTTATTGCAGATATTGATCTGTGAGGTGCTAATCGCGCGACGATGCGGCCTTCGCGGCGGCATACGCGGTCGACCACGCTATTTGTAGGTTAAACCCGCCTGTATAAGCGTCGGCGTTCAGGACCTCTCCCGCGAAATATAGCCCTCTGACAAGCTTTGACTCCATTGTTTTAGGGTTTATCTCGTTTAAATCTACACCTCCGGAAGTTATTATCGCCTCTTCTATCGGCCTTGGCTGGTCAATATCTATTGGGAAAGACTTGATCAACTTCCCCAGCCGTAACCTTTGTTCCCGGCTGATCGAGTGCGTCTTCGTTTCGCGCGCTATACCCGACTTTTCGATTATGACTGGAATGAGCGCTTTGGTCAACAAATCGTCGAGGGAATTGGAAAAATCGCGGTTGGAATACTTCTTAAAATCTCGCAAAATTCGCAAATCCAGTTTCTTTTCGTCCAGCCCGGGTTTCAAGTCTATCAGCACACTATACTTTCTAGCTGCAAAATCCCGCATATGCGCACTGGCACTGATAATCAGCGGCCCCGACATGCCATAATGCGTGAATAAAAGCTCGCCGAAATCCTCAAAAATCGGCTTTTCCCCTCCGTCATAAACCGATAGCCGCACATTTCTTAGCGATAAACCCTGTATCCTCGCACAGATCTCCAGATCCGCTTCCAACGGTACGAGAGAGGCTTGGAGCGGCGTTATTGTATGCCCGAGATCCCCAGCCATTTTATAGCCGTCCCCTGTCGAACCTGTGTCCGGGTAAGACATCCCGCCTGTAGCAAGTATCACGGACGTTGTTCTTATAGCTCCCTTTGAAGTTGCGACGCCATTTATCCGCCCATTTTCAACTATAAGCCTAAGCGCCCTTAGTCGCCTTGCAAGTACGCCTGTTTTTTTCATATATCGACTTAAGGCATCAACAACTTCGGACGATTTATCCGAAACTGGGAAAACGCGCGTGCCGCGTTCTGTCTTGAGCGGAACACCAATCGATTCGAAAAACGACATTACATCTCTTGGTGTAAATCCATTAATAGCGCTACGTAAAAACCTACCTCCCGTCGTGATGTTTTCCAAAACATTGGCAACCGGGCAGTCGTTTGTTAAATTACATCGTCCTTTGCCTGTTATGAGCAGTTTTTTCCCAAAATCGCTATTTTGCTCCAACAGGAGAACTCTCGCTCCATTATTTGCCGCTATGCATGAAGCGAGCATACCGGCGGCGCCGCCGCCAATCACCACGATATCCGGTTCAATCAGCGGTGATGCACTATATTCACTCATCTCTTTCTTATTCATGCATTTATCAAAACTGTTCAGATGGTATCCAAAAAACTCGCAATGGTTACAGGCTCCGCACACAAGTGTTGGCCAATATTACAAGTTTTCACCGTGGTACCAGTGCGTTGCCTGTAACCAACCTGTGTTTTTGGATACCATCTGGACATTATCCATTCATTAACGATCGGCGTTCTTCATCCGTTAAGCGCCGCCACTCGCCTGTTTTCATTGTCCCAAGTCCCAGCGAAGCTATAGTCAAGCGCTTTAGTGATATCAACTCCAAGCCGCACTGGGCGCACATCTTGCGAAGCTGCCTGTTGCGGCCCTCGTTTATCGTTATTTGCAGCACACAGACATCGGCAGTTCGTCCTGTAAGCTCTACCGAAACAGCGTGAACCACGTGGGAGTCTACTTCCATTGGCTGCCTCAAAAGGAACGCCGCCCTAGCCGCGTCACCTCGAACGCGCGCTTCGTATGTTTTCGTAATATTGTACGAAGGATGAGCGACAGCCTGAGCGAACTGTCCGTCATTTGTCATCAGCAGTAAGCCTTCGGTATTCATGTCCAATCTGCCGATAGGATATACCCTGGCGTCTAAACCTTTGACAAGATCCGCAACCGTCTTGCGCCCCCGATCATCCCTCATCGTCGTAATATAGCCAAGAGGCTTGTTGAGCATAATATAAACCAACTCACCCACCTGCTTCAACGGGACGCCATCGACCACGATATCGTCGCGCCCTAAGCGCGCGCTCTGCCCAAGCGTAGCGGGAACGCCGTTAACAGAAACCCGACCGGCGGTTATGAGCCGCTCAGATTCCCGGCGCGACGCGACGCCGCAAGCCGAAAGGATTTTTTGGACCCTCTGGAACTCTTCGTTACCAAAATTGTTCGCGCGATCCAGGATTTGGCTGCCATCCCCCGCGTTTAGAGCGGCCATACTTAATCTTTTTCTTTTTTGATCATACCGGAAACTTTGTCGATTACCTCCGGTACAGTCTCGATTAACCTGTCCAGCGTCGTTTCAGCCGGAGGCGTAATGTGCAAGAGCTTTACATTCTCGCCAATAACTACTATGAAAACTACCGGCTCGATTTTAATCCCGGCTCCAATACCTCCGCCGAACCCATTTGGGAGATCATTTTTTTTGGCAATGTCAGAACCCCCACCTGCAAATCCTAAGCTCAGTTTAGAAACGGGAATGAGCGTAATCCCGTCGACTGTCGTTATCGGCTCGCCGACTATAGTATTGGCGTCGATCATCTCCTTGACTTTACGCATTGTAGTTTCCATCATATCGCTGATTGGAACCTTTTCAGTTCTTTCTTCCATGTTTTCGCACTTCCTTTCTTTCTGTAATTTCCATTACTTTAACTGTTTGGATTCATCCAAATTTTCTTTGCCTTCTTTACTGCTTTTCGCGCTGCTTACTAAGACTTTGATGAAGGCAAGGAGTATAGATGATACTATATAAACCGCCTCCCATATGGCAAGGGATATTGCGGCGTTTATATATATGCTCTGCTGAGTATCCAGAAAGTTTGCCATCGCGCGGATATCACGCCTCTTTACGCGGAAATACTTCTCAATAAACGGTACTATTGTCTCTAGAGCCGCGTTTGCCGCGCCGAATGCAACAGCCGTATTGTATGGATCGTCGCTCGCGATCGAATAATAAATAACCAACTTTTTTATCAAAAGTCTGCGCCGTAGTCGGACGAGCGTAGTCTTTATAGCTGGCAGCAAGCCAAGGATCGTTTTTACAGCTCCGGGTTTTTTCCCCTCGCGGGCTTCCCTGCTCTTTTTCTTCGCCTCTTTTTTCGCCTTTTTCTCCGCCTGTTTCCTGTCTTTTTTTTCTTTACGCGCTTCAAGTTTAGCCTTGTCGCGCTTGCTTAACGGTTTTTCGCTACGCGGCAAAATTCGCATACGTAGAAATCCCGCTATCGCTGTGAGAGTCAAGCCGTTTGCGCTGTACTCCACCGATACGCCAAACCTTAGTAACGCTATCAGGATTAGTATAGCAAAAATAATGGCGAATGTAATCATGGCGAATCCCTGTTAAGTTCAAGAATGGCTTTTTGTATACCTTCCCTACCGTCGTCAATATTTTCGATATGCGGCAGTTCGGGCAAGTCGCTGAGGGATTGAAGCCCGAATGTCCGCAAAAATACATGCGTCGTCCCGTACTGTAGCGGGCGTCCAGGCGCGGTCAGCCTCCCACGCGGCTCGATAAGGTTTCGGTCAAGCAGGATACCTATCGTATAGGCGCTGTCGACGCCTCTGATCTGTTCAATGTACAACCTTGTAACAGGTTGGAAATACGCTATTACCGCAAGCACCTCAAGCGCAGGCTGCGAAAGCTGCGGCGGTTTTCTTGTTTCCAAAGCGAATCTGACATATTCAGAAAATTCAGGTGAAGAACAAAGCTGTAATTCGTCGTCCAGCTTGACAAGACGGATGCCGCGTCGCTCAAAACTATACATATCGCAGAGCATGCTTGCGACCTCTTCTATATCCGATTCCGAGACATCCAGCGCCGACGCAAGCCGCGCTTTCTTGACAGGTTCTCCTGAAACAAACAATATCGCTTCTACCGCGCGCCCTAATTCATTCTCATTGAGTCCGCCGTCTTCGTTATAAAACCCAATCTGCCCAATCATAAAACCACCTTCATGTAGAAATCTCCGCCAGGCTTATTGCGTCAGGCGTCCTTCCAGATCCCATGTATGATATAGTTACTTCCTCCTGACCGACAGTCAGCAACGCGCTACCGACTCTGCAAAGCTCAAGGATGGCGATCAAAGTCGCGATAAGTTCGGGGCGGCTGCCGCTTTTGTATAGTAGCTCTATGACAGACATACTGCCATGTTGCTTGAGCGTTTCTATTATCTCTACGATTTTTTCAGGTATGGAGAATGCTATCCGCCGTGGATACGCGGCTTCTTGCTGGTTTATACTGCCAACCAGCGCATTGTCCCTGCCAACAACGCGATATATTGCCTCCAGTAGGTCATTACTTTCGTGGATGTACCTATATTCCGCGTCTGGCACCCAGTATTCGGGGGGTCCGGCTATCATCACGCCGTTTTGCGCGTACATCCCTGAAAGCGTCTGCGCGACGGATTTTATCCGTAAATAGACGTCACTCCATTGAAGTTGTTCGAGCGAGGCAATGAGCTGTTCAAGTTCTGTGACTTCCTCGTCCCTCGAAAGCATCATTTTCGTCTTGATATATGTGAGATGCGACGCCATTGCGACGAATTCGCTGGCTATATAAAGATCAAGCTCCGCCATCTCTTCGAGAAACTCTTGATATTGTTCAAGTATCAACGAAATGCTTATATCCCTTATTTCAATTTTATTCTTGCTTAGGAGGTGAAGGATCAACTCAAGCGGACCTTCGAAATCTGTTGTTTCATCAGTCGTCTTTACTATTCCCTCCAGCCGGAACACTGGAATCTCCATCGATAGATCTCCTATTGTTATAGCCATCAATTGGCGATACGGTGAGCTGCCGACGTGAAATATAGCAGAGAGTCAAACAATTTTCCTGTAAATTGCCCAATCGTCGCCCCAAAAATATTCATATTTAAAAATGAATCAATGCTCAGAAACGCAAAAAGAACTATCATGCCATACCGCTCATGTTGCATAAGTTTGCGGTATCCACTTGACGGCAAAAGGGCGAAGAGGACTTTAGACCCATCAAGCGGCGGTATCGGCAACAAATTAAAAACAGCAAGAGCAACGCTTATGTAAGCTGTGAGATAGATCATACTTAATATAATTCCGGCGACGCTATTCGTCTCAAAAGCGCTAAGGGGTGTATAGACAAGCCAAAAAATAAACAAAACTATTACCGCGAGTATAATATTTGACAGTGGTCCCGCAAAAGCGGTTAGCGCCATATGCCACTTTGGCTTCTTGAAGTTGTTCATATTGACAGGAACAGGTTTTGCCCATCCAAATTTAAAGATCACCATCATAATAAGCCCAAAAACGTCTATATGCTTAACCGGGTTGAACGTGAGCCTACCCATATCCTTGGCAGTCCTGTCTCCGAGCGCGTATGCTGAAAATCCATGAGCCAACTCATGGAAAGTTATGCAAATAAGCGCGGGAATCACAGACGTGATCACGTCAGTCACAACTGACCAATCGAGATTGTTAAAAATATCACTTAGCATGTCATTATAATGGCGCTCTCTATCGCGGCTACCAATTCCGTCTTGTTTGTTCCTTTCACAGCGGAAAATGGAATAATCCTCGCCTCATCGTCTAAACTGAGCGTTTTGCGGATCAGCATTATACTAGCCTCCATTTCGCTGCTTTTCAACTTGTCGATTTTGTTGGCTACGACGACTAGCTGACAACCAGACGCCTTGAACCAGCCGGCCATCGTAACATCGTCAGCCGTGGGTTTATGGCGCGCGTCCACAATCATTACGCCCAGTGCTATATGTCCGGCTTCAGAAAAGTACCCCTCCATAAGCCAAGCCCAACGTTCGCGTACGGATTTCGAGACTTTTGCATATCCGTAACCGGGTAGGTCTACAAAATAAACCGACTTGTCGATAAGGAAATAGTTGATGTGTACAGTCTTGCCGGGTTGAGACGCGACTCGCGCAAAATTTTTCCTGTTTAGAAGCTTGTTGATCACTGACGATTTGCCTACATTCGACCGTCCGGAAAAAACCACCTGAGGTAATCCATCAACTATTAACCCCCGCGCGTCCGCAGCGGACTTTATAAACTCGACAACGTTTAGATTCATCAGTGTCTAATTATTGCCGTGTTTGTAGATGGCAGGACTATTTCATTTTCAAGAATTGGCGCGACTATATCATCTTCAAGAATTGGAGAAACAGAAGATAGCAAGTTCTTTTCTTTCCTGATGAAAGAAAAATCCAAAGCAACACCAAGTATACTATCTATATTGTCAGTTGATATGAACTTCAGCTCTTTTCTGACCGACTGGTCGATTTCCTCAAGATCAGGTTCGTTATCAGCCGGGATAATAACTGTTTTGATACCGGCCCGCAGTGCCGCCATCGTCTTTTCCTTCAACCCGCCAATACGCAATACACGCCCGCGAAGGGTTATTTCGCCTGTCATCGCGATATCGCGACGCGCCGGAGCGCCGCTTAGCGCCGATATGACGGCTATGCATATAGTTATTCCAGCCGATGGGCCGTCTTTTGGTATAGCGCCTTCGGGGAAATGGATGTGAATATCGCGCGTTTTATAAAACTCTGGATCTACCTCCAACACTTCAGCCCTGCTGCGGATATACGAAACGGCAGCTATCGCGGATTCTTTCATGACATCGCCAAGGTTGCCCGTAAGTTCCAGTTTCCCAGTCCCTGGAAACGTATTGGCTTCCGTTTCGAGAACTGAACCTCCGGTGCTTGTCCAAGCAAGACCGTTGACCACGCCGATTTCCAAACCTTGGGCAAACGCTTCCGGTTTATATTTACGCACACCGAGGAATTCTTCCAATATGCTTGCCTTAATCGATACCGATTTTACTTCTTTTGCCGCGATCTTCGCCGCCGTCCTCCGGCATATCGCCGCCAATTCCCGCTCCAAAATGCGCACGCCCGACTCCCGCGTATAGCCAGAGATAATTTCCAAAATCGCTCCTTCGGTAAATCTGAGTTGGTTGCCCGTGAGCCCATGCTTCTTTCTTTGTTTCTGGATAAGATGACGTTTAGCTATCTCAAGTTTCTCCAAATCAGTATAGCTCGTCAGCTCGATAACTTCCATCCTGTCGAGGAGAGGGCGCGGTATAGTTTCCGTCGTATTCGCCGTCGTAATAAACATGACCTCAGACAGGTCAAAAGGAACTTCCATATAGTTGTCGCGAAACGTCGCGTTTTGTTCGGGGTCAAGCGCTTCTAAAAGCGCTGAAGCCGGATCCCCGCGATGATCCTGCCCCAGCTTGTCTATCTCATCGAGCAACATTAGGGGGTTGCGGCTTTCCGCCTGTTTTATAGCCGCGATGATCCTGCCCGGCATAGCGCCGACGTATGTCTTCCTATGGCCCCGGATCTCCGCCTCGTCATGTACCCCACCAAGCGCCAAGCGGGCAAGTTTTCTGTTTAGTGCTCTGGCGACGCTGATAGCGACCGATGTCTTTCCAACACCTGGAGGTCCGACCAGGCATATTATCGCGCCTTTCAAAGTTGGCGATAATTGCCTCACGGCTATAAATTCTATTATTCGTTTTTTTACCCTGTCTAGACCAAAATGATCATTGTCGAGCATTTTTTGCGCGACGGAAATGTCGAGACGTTCGGGCGTCGTTGTGTTCCACGGAAGTTCAAGGCATGTATCCAGATAATTGCGGATAACTGACGATTCAGCCGAACCAAACGACTGTTTTTCAAGCCTATCCACCTCTTTGAGTATCTTGTTCTCTATTTCCTCGCTGAGATCCAGCGCCGTTATACGTTCCCTATAGTTAGCGAACTCGTTTTGTTCGTCCGCTCCCGCGTCTCCCAGTTCCAACTGGATCAGCTTCATCTGTTCGCGAAGTATATGGTCCCTGTGGTTGCTGTCCAGTCGCATACGGAGTTTGGTATCGATCTGTCTCTCGATCGCCAAGACTTCAATCTCACGGGCAATCATGTCACAGATTATTTCAAGGCGTTTTATTGGTTTCAACGTCTCGAGTATAAGTTGCTTCTTTTCCGGCTTGGTATACATATTTTGTATTATGAAGTCGGCGACCTTGCCTGGATCGGAAAGAGTGAAGAGCGTAAGTACAGTTTCTTTTGAAACGCTTACAGATAATGCCGCGTATGTGTCAAAAAGGCTAACGCTCTTGCGGACGAGCGCCTCGACCTTAACGGAATTGGGCGGGACCAGCTCTTCGGCTATCGGTTCGACCTCGGCGACATAGTATTTCCTGTCGCAGCGCACAGAAACCAGCCTTGCCCGGCAATTGCCCTCGACAAGGACTTTCATTCCACTTCCAGGGATTTTCAGAACCTGTTTGACGTAGCATATGGCGCCAATCCTATATAAGTCCCGCTCAGTCGGGGTTTCTTTGGTGATATCCTTTTGCGCTAAAAGGAAGATCCTTCTGTCTCCATTGTGCGCGGCTTCAAGCGCGCTTGTCGATATAGTACGCTCAACATCGAAATTAAGCAACATATTGGGGAAAACAGAAAGACCGCGTAACGCGAGTAGAGGCAGGAATTCAGTCTGCGCGCAATCGTATTCGCTCATTTTACTATCTCCTCTAAGTATAAGCGTACATCAACGCTCAGCTCGCTGGTATAGCGTCAGGGTCGATTTTTGCTTTTGGCCGCTTGGTTATAAGCGGGGGCGCGTCCTTATTAACGCAGTCTTTTATTATCGTCACTTTTTCTATTTTCCTGTCTGAAGGGATATCGTACATGATCTTCAGCATTATTTTTTCCATAATCCCGCGCAGCCCCCGCGCCCCTATGTCCATCGAAATTGCCCGGTCGGCGATAGCGCCAAGCGCGTCTTCATGGAATTCCAGCGTCACATTGTCATAACTGAGCAAAGTCTTGTATTGGCGGACAAGCGAGTTCTTTGGCTCAGTCAGGATACGCACCATATCATCACGAGTCAGTGATTTAAGCGGCGCTATGACCGGCATACGCCCGACAAGCTCAGGGATAAGTCCGAATCTAAGCAAGTCGTGGGGTTCAATATTTTTGAGAAGTTCCCCTATATCCTTGTCCTTTTTACTCTTTATTTCCGCGCCGAAACCGATGCTTTTTCTATCCAGCCTGTTCTCGATGATTTTTTCCATCCCCTCGAAAGCCCCTCCGCAGATGAACAGGATATTTGTAGTGTCGATGTTGATAAACTCCTGGTGGGGATGCTTCCTCCCCCCCTGTGGCGGAACATTCGAAATAGTCCCCTCAAGTATCTTCAGCAACGCCTGTTGCACGCCTTCTCCAGAAACATCGCGCGTTATGGATGTATTTTCGCTCTTTCTGGCTATCTTGTCAAGCTCGTCTATGTAGATTATCCCGCGTTGCGCGCTCTCGATATCAAAGTCGGCTGCTTGCAAAAGTCTGAGTAATATGTTTTCGACGTCGTCTCCCACATAACCTGCTTCTGTGAGCGTCGTGGCGTCCGCTATTGCGAACGGGACTTTCAGTATCTTTGCGAGAGTCTGAGCGAAAAGGGTCTTACCCGAACCCGTTGGACCAATGATTAAAATATTACTTTTCTGTAGTTCAGTATCGTTTTGATTTTGGTGCAAAAGCCGCTTGTAGTGATTGTACACCGCTACGGAAAGCGCAATCTTGACGTTTTCTTGTCCTACTACATATTCATCGAGAATCGAACGTATTTCCGCAGGCTTAGGTAGCCTTCCAAAATCGATGTCTATCTCCGAGGGTTCCCGTTGCATGATTTGCATCGGGATAAATTCATCTCCTAGTATAGTGGTACACAGCGATACGCACTCGTTACATATATACGACGCGCCATGACCGGCAATTATCCTATCAACCTGGTCTTGCCTCTTTCCGCAAAAACTACACCGCACGCCTTTGGTGTCTTCATGTTTTGGCATAAATCTCCTTGCTCCTTTTGGAAAATTTATTGAGTAATGGTCGGATACTACCTCTTAAAAATCACATTGTCGATTATCCCGAAATCTTTTGCTTCATCCGCTGTCATGAAATTATCACGCTCTGACGCTTCCCTGATCGCGTCGATAGGCTTTCCTGTGTTTTCAGATAGGATCCTGTTTAGCCGATCCTTGGTTTTCAGGATTTTTTCCGCGTGTATCTGGATATCCGTCGCCTGTCCGCTGAAACCTCCCGATGGTTGGTGGATCATGATTTCCGCGTTTGGCAGTGCAAGTCGCTTGCCTTTGGCGCCGGAGGAAAGCAGGAACGCCCCCATGCTCGCGGCGAAACCTATACATATCGTCGATACGTCCGCTTTGATATACTGCATTGTGTCAAATATAGCAAAACCGGATGTTACTGACCCACCCGGGCTGTTAATGTAAAACTGTATGTCCTTGTCCGGATCTTGTGCTTCAAGGTATAGTAATTGCGCCACAATGAGGCTTGCCGTCGTGTCGTTGACTTCCTCGCTCAGTATTACGATCCGATCGTTTAGTAGTCTTGAAAAAATATCGTAAGAACGCTCCCCCCGGGAGGTTTGCTCTACTACATATGGAACCAGGCTCATATTTCTTCTTCTCCTTTTGTCTTTTTTGATACAGATTTTCGCGCGGCTCTCCTTCTTACCGTCGCGGTTTTCCCATCTTGTGGAGTTGATGTTATATCCGAGGTTGTTATCGTCTCTTTCTGTTCTTCGTTTTTTATTCCCTCAATGTCTGGCGACTCTTCCAGTTCTTCTTCCGCTACTTCCTCGGAAATCGGCGCTTCTTTATGTTCCTGAATTATGTCGTCCTCTGAAACCGGCGTTTCTTCCTGTTCTTGTTCAGAATTGATAGCTTTGGCATTATCAACCACAAACTGCAAAGCAAGTCTTTTTTTTATCTCACTGATGATAATTTCCTCATCAACTCTGTCTCTGATGTCTTCAACATCGGTGCTTAAGCTCCGCGCTGCTTTTTCATACTCGCTTTCGATTTCCCTTGGACTCGCTTCAATTCCTTCAAGCTCGGCAATCTTCTCTAGCGCAAGCGCTATCTTGACTTGTTTCAGGCTATCCTCGCGCCTATCATCCCTGAAATCTTCTAAAGTCATACCCATATTAAGCAGATATTGTCCCATATCAATACCGTACGAAGAGACTTGCCGCATAAAAGCGTTGACAGCTTTGTCTATCTGTCGTTCAACCAAAATGTCCGGCACGTCGACTTCCACGAAATCAACAATTTTCTTGAGCAGATTATTCTCAAACTCCGTATTGGAGTATTTTTGTCTTTCAATTAACTTTTCCTCTCTTATATCGGCTCTGTATTCTTCTAACGTATCGAATTCAGATACGTCTTTTGCGAATTCATCGTCAAGATCCGGCAAGGTTTTTTCTTTAACGTCATTAAGCCTAACGTTAAATGTGACCGGCTTGCCGGCTACGTCGGGGTTCCTGTCGTATTCTTCTGGGAACACCAGTTCAACAACTCGTTCATCTCCTGCCGACATGCCAACAAGCCCATCCTCAAATCCTGGAATAAGAGTGTTAGAACCTATGGTCAGTTCAAAATTATCACCTTCACCGTCGTCAATTGGTTCTCCGTCTACATATCCAACAAAATCAATGTATACAATATCGCCCACGGCAACCGGTCGATCCACATTTTCCATGCTTGCGTTTCGATCCCTGATTTTCTCAATGCTCATGTCCACTTCGCTGTCAAGGACTTCCACGCTTGGTTTCAAAGCCGCCAAACCTTTGTATTCCCCAAGCGTAACGTCTGGATAACAGGTAACATCCACTGTAACTTCGACGCCCCCATCGCCGTCTTTTATGTCTACGTTTGTTATAGACGGGTTTTCTAAGAACTTCAGATTATGTTCCAATCTGACATCGTCTATCGCGTCAGGCAAAAGCATATCAAGCGCGTCTTTATGGAAGATATTCGCGCCGAGCATTTTTTCTATTATTTTACGGGGAGCTTTACCTTTGCGAAAACCAGGGACGGATATATGGTTTTTGCTTCGCATAAAAACTTTGTTGATTGCGGACTGGAATTCTTCCGAGGTAAATCCAACGATAATCTCGACAGTGCCTTTTTCCTTCTTTTCACAACTATTTATAATCAACTATGATTCCTCCTCGCGCGTTTCTTGTAGGGATAATCCGCGCATTCGTGCCGTATTCTATCAGAAATGTGGAGCAATTGCAAATTATTTTACTTTGTTTAAGACAATTTTATTCCCCATATCTTCATCCCCCTTGTTCCGACGACGACAGTGTTTTCGTAAATTGCGGGGGAGGCTTCTATATTGCCGCCGAGCTCAATAGAGTCCAGAACCTCACCGGTTGACCCGTCGAGCAGGTACATTGACCCGCTGGACGCGCAGAAAACAATATATCCTTTCCCATCTTGATCATAGACGCATACCGGCGAACTCCAAGCGTAATGGTCTGTATGTAGTTCCCAAACAATCTCACCTGATTGCTTGTTAAGCGCCGTGAGTATGCCTGCATTCTTTGTCGGGGTGCGCGCAAACGGGACATATACAAGTTCGCTTAAATCATGTTTGCCTAAGGCTGCCGTCGCTTGAACCCCGCCGGACATTCCGTTCGTAGTATAGCAACTGTAATCAGTTTGCCACACAATCTCTCCTGTAATCGCGTCTATTTTCCAAACAGGTATTATAGCTTTCGAACCTTTTCGCGCGCGCCAGCCCTCGTGAAACGACGTACCGATATAGATATAAGGATGCCCGTCTTCAAGCTCCAACACCGGGGAGCCGTTAGTATCGTCAAGTGTGTCCTGGACCCATACAGGTTCAAGCGTGTTTAGGTCAAGGCATACTAAGTGCCCGCCATTGTCGGCGATAAAGAGGTGTCCACGCCATATGGCGGGGCTGTCCTCCATACCAAGCCAGTACTTGCCTCCGGATTGAGATCGCTTGCCTCGAAAACGCCATTTCACAACAGAAGGAGCAATCGTAATGTTTCTGGTTTCAGGATTGAATTCGCTATTTAACTTGATTATATAAATGACGCCATTTTCGCTGGGATAGATAAGCTGATCCGTTTCCACGCTTACAAGAGGCGCGGCATCTGCAGCCGTCCAACCGCGAGGAGCGAAATCGTCGCTATAACCAAACGTATAAAGGATCGAACCGTCTATAAGACTGACAATAAAAATGCGCGCCGCGCCCTCGGCGCCACCATAACCGGCGCCGATGTACAACACTGGATAACCTCGTGGGTCGATTGCGCCGCATCCCTTAAAAGGAAAACCTAGATAAAGCTTATCGCGAGTCGCGGCTCCTGTTTCAAGCTCGCTGAAATATATGTACCCGTCCATAGATGGATAAATAACCTCTACTAGATTGTCTTGCTCCCTTGCCCAACCGTACATATTCATAATTTCTCGCGTTTGCTTCGGCCATTTTACTATATGAGGCTGCCCCGTCCAACCATGCCCGGACCAGTAAGCTCCATCGGGAGCGGTAAAACTACCTGTGTTAAGCGACCATTTGTCGCCGAATCTTTTATCTTTAATATCGGCGGCGCCATACGACGCGCCGTCTCGGAAATTATTACCCCTAAAAGTCGTAATTCCTTCTACCAACGCGTATGCTTCGCCAATATCAAAATCAATGCGTTCAGGAGATGAAAAACTGTCCACAATGTGTTCGTCAACCATAATTTCACTCGAAGTAAGCATAGTATCAGGTGCCGTCCCTTCGACAGGTTGCGGCTTTAGAGCTTGTATCGTCGGCGATAATGCTTCATTCGTCCATTCAGGCGCTCCCGACCATCCAGGGATTGCCGATTCTTCAAGAGATACAGGTTGTTCAACAACATCCAGAAGGTACGGCGTCGCGCCGCTTCCTTTCATCTGCAAAGACGGCTCGCCGAATACCTCAAACAATGTAGGCGCAGACGCTTCGTCAGAGGAGTCAGAACCGCGCCCGCCAAGAATCATAGGGAAGTTTGGAAATAACACTAATATCACGATGCCAATTGCGGCAAAAATTGCCATCGACGTAACGACATAATTAAGTGGAGCGCTTTTCCTCATAGTTACAGCTCCTTATTGAAAATGTATATGGCTGTTTATGTGGTCGACGCAAAAGCAATGGTAGCCATTGCAGCGAGAACAATAGCGAAATTGCAGATCGGGATAATCGACGTCCGTTTTCCCGCAAACAGAACATTTGTGGCGGAAAGCTTGGTTGTTTTTATTTCGCTCCTCTCGCCTTACCGCTGTCCTAAAGCGGATAGTTCGTGTAGACACGCGACTCTTGTATGGGCGAATATACCCAATCAAATCCTCGCCGCATATAATAAAGAAGTTTAGCAGGGCGATAAGCGGCAACAGCGCTAAAAAAATTTGTCCGACTATGATCCCAAAAACGATGGAGTAAGCGAAAAACGCGGCGTTGATCAATGCAAGCCATTTGACCTTGATAGGTATGATAAAAAACAATCTTACGACAAAATCAGGAAATAACACCGCGAACGCAAAAAACATAGATAGATTAATATAGTTTGACGTTAAGGAAGCATAGATATGGAAAACATACCGTGACACAAACCCAAGAATTAAGTTGAGTGCTATTCCTAAAATGTAATAAATCGTAAACTTCGGCGTTTCCCACTCACGTTCAAGCGTGGCGCCAATGAAATAGTAAAAGTAAAGCGCAAGCGCGGCAAAAATAAAGTTGCCGCTCACCGGAAGAAATATCCATGTGATAAGTCGCCAAATTTCGCCGCTCATTACACGGTCGGCGTTGAAATCAAGCAAGCGGAGAAACAGTCCAGTCGTGTCCATCATGTCTATCAAAAACACAACGGCTGATATGAAAACAACAAACATCATGAGTCGCGGGATGCCAAACCGGCGATGTTTATGGCAAAACCTGGCTATAGCGCGGTTAAGAAATTTCAACACATCCCCTCCTCATCAGCAATTAGAATAGTAAATGCGGGCAAGATACATTATACCACTTTTAACGATGTAAATGTGATATTTTTTTAAATTTCATCGCTTTTCTACATGATCCTTTGCGGTACAAAACCAATAAAGTCCGCCGATATCATTTCGTACGTAATGCCGTCCACTTCCCCGCGTACTGAGAGCCTATGCCCCGCTCCATGGACGTGCCCGTACCAGCAATTCTTTACTCCATATTCGACCATAACGCCTACGATATCCTCGCAAACTATATTATTATAACGAGGAGGATAGTGCAAAAAGCACAACTTCCTTTCAACCTCCCCAGCCGCCAGCAGCGACGCGCGCAGTCGAGCTGTCTCACGAGCCATTATCTTCGCGTTATGCTCCACGTCGTCCTCCCCCTCCATCATCCAACCTCGCGTACCGCATATCGCAGCGTCCTCATAGAAAAAGCAATTGTTATTTAGTATATCTATACTACTTATGCCGTTTTCGTTAAAAAAAGCTTTCATCTTCGCCACTGTCGTCCACCAATAATCATGATTGCCCTTGAGGATGATTTTTTGCCCTGGCAGTCGATCAATAAACCTGAAATCTTCAAGACTCTCCTCGAACGTGATGCCCCATGACGAATCGCCGCACAAAACGCAAACGTCGTCTGTTTTGAGCGTCGAGAACCCGCTTTCTATTTTGTCGATATAATTGTTCCAGCCGCCGCCAAACACATCCATCGGCTTATCAGATCCCAACGACAGATGCAGATCCCCTATCGCGTAAAGGGCCAATGCTACCGCACCCCCAAAAAGCCTTTAACTGCGGATTTCATCCCATCCTTCGCCACCGAACCGGTGAAACGCGGCTGTTTTTTCCTCAATGAGGAAAGCGATGCAGGTATATCGCATCCGGAAATATCAGCCAACTCGTCAAGTAAATCGACCCCAGTTCCGATGACCTGGCGACCAAGCGCTTTGAGGACACTGTCGCAAAACTTAAACGGGCTTGCTGTCGATACTACGACGGTCAGCGTCTCGTCGCCTGTTTCGGACATATAGTCGCTTCGGACTTTGTAAGCTACCGCCGTATGCGTGTCTATCAAGTACCCATTTTTGTAAAACACATCGGCAATAGTTGTCATCGTATCGTCTTCGCAACACCATCCACCGGCGAAAACGCTGTTTATTTCGTCTTTAGTAGCTGGAGGTATCTCGTATCGACCAAGTCGCGACAGCGCGGACATATATTCACGCGTAGCTTCACCATCTTTTCCGGAAAGTTCAAAGAGAAGCCTTTCAAGATTGCTGGAAACCAAAATATCCATTGATGGAGAGGATGTTGTGAAAAAAGTCCTGTTCCTGTCATAAGTTCCTGTACTGATGAACTGAGTAAGCACATCATTGCGGTTTGAGGCGCAAATGAGCTTGTTTATGGGCAAGCCAATTTTCTTGGCGTACCAAGCCGCCAGTATATTGCCAAAATTCCCAGTCGGAACGCAGAAGTTTATCATATTGCCGGGAATGATTTCCTCTTCGGCAAGCAAATCACAGTATGCCGAAACATAATAGGCAATCTGCGGCACGAGTCTACCCCAGTTTATCGAATTGGCGGACGATAGGAAGTAACCTGACCGGTCCAGTTCATCCCGCAATTTTGCGTCTGAGAATATTGACTTGACTCCTGTCTGCGCGTCGTCAAAGTTTCCTTCAACCGCTACGACATTGACATTATTCCCGATTTGCGTACTCATTTGCAGTTTTTGTATGTCAGACACTCCGTCGCGCGGGTAAAAGACCATGATTTTTATCCCTGGAACGTCGGCAAACCCCTCGAGTGCTGCCTTCCCAGTATCGCCGGATGTTGCGACCAGTATGCAAACCTCGCGCGATTCTCCGGTTTTTCTCAGCGACGACGTCAGAAGACGCGGTAACATTTGCAACGCCATATCCTTAAACGCGCAGGTAGGTCCGTGCCATAGCTCAAGAAATCGCGTATTGTTGTCAAGTTTATAAAGCGGCGCGATAGCCGGATGGTCATATCCTGGCTCGCTGTAAGCAAGGTTTGAGAATTGCGTTAGTTCTTCGGAGTCAAACCCGTCCAAAAACAGGTTCATGATGTAGGCGGCTCGTTCCTGATACGATTTTCCCGCCAATTCCGCGATTTTTTCTTCAGTAAGCAGTGGAAAAAGTTCAGGCACATACAACCCGCCGTCATCCGCCAGCCCCCATATAATCGCTTCAGCCGCCGTTATCCTTTTATCGCTGCCCCTCGTACTACGATAATTCATATGCTCATACCCCTTCACATATACTAGCGCTCACTATTTTAAACGATAAACGCTTTGCTAAAAAGCGTTCTCAATATGTATTATCTCTGGAGATTTGGTATTCTCACCGTCCGGCGCGTATATCTCAATAACGTCGAAACGCGGTTGGAGATGCACTTTGTGAAGTGCCAACCACAAGCTCGCTGTCGCTATAATCTTTCTTTGTTTTGCTTTGCCGACATACTCGCGCGCCTGCGCGAAATTGGCGTTCTTTCTTGTCTTGACCTCGACAAAAACAAGATAGTCTTTGTCTTTTACAATTAGGTCTATCTCGCCAAAGCGCGAACGATAACCTTCTGTAACGGCGCTATAATTCTTCCCGAGCAAGTAATTCAGCGCTTGTTTTTCGCCCCATTTCCCGCGTTGTCTCGTGTCCATGCGGCGCCCTCCTACTAGTACATTAGAAAAACCATCTTTTGCCTTATTCCAGCATTGTACTAGCTATTGATAATCTTTGCCGTTTCTTTCTTGAATTTTCTCAGGAACGTCTCGCGGTGTATCTCAGATAGCCCATATTCGCGCAGTTTTTCGAAATGGAGTTTAGTCCCGTACCCTTTATGCTTTGCGAACCCATATTGCGGAAACTCTTTATCTAAACGTACCATCATGGCGTCCCTGCTGACTTTGGCTAATATCGATGCCGCCGCGATCGAGGCTGATTTCCCGTCCCCGCCAACTACACACTGGCTTACTATCCCTAAATGTGGATCCTGGTTGCCGTCTATGAGCGCGATGTCAGGCGTAACGTCAAGTTTTTCTACAGCGCGTTTCATTGCCAAAAATGTCGCGTTCAAAATATTGAGATCATCGACTTCCTTGCAGTCGGCCATCCCGATCCCATAAGCGATCGCTTCAGCTATTATCTCGCCATAAAGCCTGTTGCGATTGGCTTCAGACAGCTTTTTTGAGTCGTTGAGGCCCACTAAACTAATGCCGAACGGCAGTATGACCGCAGCCGCAAATACCGGACCCGCGAGGGGCCCCCTTCCCGCTTCATCGACGCCGCAGATAGTTTTATAGCTTTCAGCGACTATTTCGCGCTCAATCTGCCACAAATCTATTTTACTCAACTATGCTCAACGCTCCTTACGGAGAAAGATAACTGCTTTTTGATGACCTGGGTATGCACTTGACGCCAACTGAATACTCTACACTCCCGTCATTGCGGGCTTGACCCGCAATCTCGTGAAGGATTGGTATATGAAAGAAAACG
>JGI24702J35022_10000215_pt1 | contig 32170 bp, 11 predicted proteins | sample TergutTh196P4_FD_35022 | JGI IMG/M metagenome (IMG submission 35022) | reverse complement strand
AGCGCCTTGAGGTCGACAATTTTCGACGGCTCGAAACCGTATTCCTCAATGAACGACGCCGGTGTGTATTCATTTATCTCTGTTTGCCCCATGCGCGTTTTGACGTGCTTGACGCGCGTAAGATCCGTGACTAGCTGGAATGTGTCTTTGTCGCCTGTTACGATGACGCACTCCCATCCCTTGGCTTCGCATTTTTTCGCAAGCGCGCCGAGCAGGTCGTCCGCTTCCCAACCCGCAAGCTCATAGCGTGGGATGTTCATCGCGTCGAGGATTTCCTTGAGTATTGGCATTTGGACGGCAAGGTCGTCGGGCATGCCTTTACGTTGAGCTTTGTAGCCGTCGTACCGCAAGTGCCTGAACGTCGGGTCTGGCAAGTCGAATGTGACGCACAGCGCGTCTGGTTTTTCTTCGTCAATCAGTTTTTGCAGCGTTGTGAGAAACCCAAACACCGCGTTCGTCGGAGTCCCGTCGCTTGCCGTGAGCTGCCTGATGCCGTAATACGCCCGGTTTATTATACTGTTGCCATCTATTGTCATGAGCTTCAAGAGCCTTGCCTCCATTTCCGTTGATTATAAAAACGCTGATTTTTGTTAACGTAAGTATATCTGTTTTCAGCCCATAAGGCAAGGAATTAAGATGAATCATGAATATAATGGAATTTATGCAGTAATTTAGTGAATAATATGCAACACAATGCTACTGTTCAGGGGGTATTCAAAAACTCGCAATGGTTACAGGCTCCGCACACAAGTTTTGGCTAATACTACAAGTTTCCACCAATGTACTAGTGCGTTGGCTGTAACCAACCTGTGTTTTTGGATGCCGTCTGAACAGTAACAACATAATTACGATTATTTAAAATTTTTTCAAAAAACTATTGCATAATTATTCATTTTCTGCTATACTCGATCAATCTTGTAATTTTGTACCGTTTTACAAGCAGAAGGGTGTTGTTATCTTGTGAAACCTAAGATTTTTATTGACGGCCGGGAGGGGACGACCGGGCTGCAAATACATGAAAGACTTCGCTGTAGGGACGATATCGAACTGCTTGGCATTGACGAGGAAAAACGCAAAGATATCGCGGAGCGCGGAAAGCGTATTAACGAGGCTGATCTGGTATTCTTATGCTTGCCCGACGAAACGGCGCGCGAATCTGTCTCGCTGATCAAAAACGGCACAACCCGCGTCATCGACGCTTCGACGGCACACAGGACCAGCCCTGGCTGGGTATATGGATTCCCGGAACTGTCCGCTTTGCAACGGGAGAAAATCGCCGGAGCGCAAAACGTCTCGAACCCAGGCTGCCATGCCACAGGCGTTATCGCGGCGGTCTACCCGCTCATAGCGCTTGGGATCATGCCGCGTGACTACCCGTTGACGTGCATGTCGATCACAGGGTATTCCGGCGGAGGGAAGCAGATGATCCGCGCATATGAGGAGAATAAGACCCCCGATATGTTCGCCCCTAGGTTGTATGGACTCGATCTGCACCACAAGCATCTACCGGAGATCATTCATGTTACTGGCCTAACGCGCGCGCCAGTTTTCTGCCCGGTCGTATCTGATTATTATAATGGTATTGCAACAACCATACTGCTACATAACGATATGCTAACTGGGAACCCCTCGGCGTGGGCGATTCTCGAAAGCCTAATGGGTTACTATTCAAACGAGCAGTATGTGAAAGTTGCGCCGGAACTAGGCTCGGGTACACTGGAGTGTAATTGGGGCGCTGATACGGACATGCTGGAGATTACAGTTAGCGGGGACGACGGTTTGACGATTGTGACGTCGCGGTTTGACAACCTCGGCAAAGGCGCGGCGGGAGCGGCAGTACAGAATATGGATATAATGCTAAAGGATACTATGAGGAGAAACTTGCTATGAAATTCATTGAAGGCGGCGTGTGCGCCGCGAAAGGTTTCCGGGCGTCAGGGATACATGTAGGCGTCAAAACGAGTAATACGGACAAAAAAGACTTGGCGTTGATCGTTGCTGATTGCGAATGCGCCGCTGCTGCTGTATATACGAAAAACGTCGTTAAGGCTGCGCCGCTACTTGTTTCTAAAGAGCATCTGGCGAATGGACGTGCGCGCGCCGTTGTCGCCAACAGCGGCAACGCCAACGCTTGCGCGCCGCATGGCGCCGAACACGCGCTCCGCATGTGCCAGGCAGTCGCGTCGGAGCTGGATATGAGCGCCAGCGACGTGATAGTCGCGTCGACAGGAGTAATCGGGCAAGAACTTCCGGTCGCCACAATTGAAAACGGCGCTGTCGAGCTTGCCGCTAGTTTATCATACGACGGCTCAAAGGACGCGGCTGCGGCTATCATGACTACAGATCTGGCAATGAAAGAACTCGCCGTGGAATTCACTGTAGGAGGGAAGACTGCCCGCATCGGCGGCATAGCGAAGGGCAGCGGCATGATCCACCCGAATATGGGGACGATGCTGGCATTCTTGACGACAGACTGCGCAATAAGCTCGGAGATGATAGGCAAAGCGCTAACCGCCGCAGCAAAAGTCAGTTTTAACCGCATTTCGGTCGACGGCGACACTTCAACTAACGATATGCTCTCCTTGCTTGCCAACGGAATGGCCGACAACGCGGAGATAACCGGCTTCGGCGCGGATTACGACGCTTTTTCCGAAGCGCTGGAAGCTCTGTGTGTAGAGCTTGCCAAAAAGATGGCTTCCGACGGAGAGGGCGCGACGCATCTGATCACCTGTCGCGTAAAGGGCGCGGGGAGTGAAGATGATGCTGAGACATTATCCAAATCGGTTATATCTTCGACTCTAACCAAAGCCGCGATATTCGGCGCGGACGCTAACTGGGGCCGCGTGTTATGCGCGATGGGGTATAGTGGCGTGGACTTCGACCCGGACGGCGTCGACGTCGCGTTCGAGTCGGAGGCGGGCAGGATCGCTGTTTGCGCATGCGGGCGCGGTCTCCCATTTGACGAAGATCTGGCAAAAAAGATACTTACGAGGCATGATGTCGTGATCGATATAAAAATGAGAGAAGGCTCGGCCGAGTGCGTTTGCTGGGGTTGCGACATCACATACGAATATATAAAAATCAACGGCGACTACAGGACGTAGTTGTTAGTTGTTAGTTGTTAGTTGTCAGTTACCAGTTGTCAGTGACCAGTTGTCAGTTATCAGTGACTAACAACTAACAACTAGTGGCTAACAACTAGTTGGGGTGATATAAAATGATTAACAATAATTATGAGCGGGCACAAACTCTTATCGAGGCTCTGCCTTATATTCGGAAATTCGCAGGCAAAATCGTCGTGATCAAGTATGGCGGCAACGCGATGATCAGCCCGGAGTTGTTTGGCGCGGTCATGGATGATATTATACTGTTACAACTTGTCGGTATTCACGCGGTGCTTGTCCACGGCGGCGGCCCGGAAATAAATGATATGCTTGATAGGCTCGGCATGGAATCACGTTTCATCAATGGGCTACGGTACACAGACAAGGAAACGATGAGCATAGCGCAAAGTGTCCTTTGCGGCAAAGTCAACAAGGATCTTGTATCGACTATCGCTCGCAAGGGTGGCTGCGCCATCGGCCTTTGCGGGCTTGACGGCAAGCTGTTTGAAGCCAAGCGGCTCGACAAAGGCGACGGGCAGGATTATGGATACGTCGGGGACATAACCGCCGTAAACCCGAGCGTCGTTTTACAAGCGATCGATAACGGGCGCATACCAGTTGTCGCAACAGTCGCGTACGGCGTCGACTACGAGACTTCGTACAACGTCAACGCTGATACGGCGGCGGCGCGGCTCGCGGTGGCTCTCGGAGCAGAAAAGCTGATCCTGCTTACCAACACGCGCGGAGTGCTGAGGGTGAGGGGCGATGAGAGTACGCTAATAAAAGATATAGAATCAGGAGAGATCCCAGACCTGGTGGCAAACAATATCATCGCGGGCGGCATGCTTCCAAAGATTGAATGCTGCGCCGATGCGATTGCGGGTGGCGTGAATAGGACACACATCCTTGACGGGAGAATCCCGCACTCGATACTGATAGAAATGCTGACAAACGAAGGCGCGGGAACGATGATACATTGATATATTAATACATTGAAAGGTGGATAAATCATTATGACAAGCGACGAAATAAAGGCTCTTGACGAGCAATATGTTATGCAGACATACGGACGGTATGACGTGGCGATCGAGCATGGCGAAGGGGCGACTCTTTACAGCCCCGAAGGAAAGCAATACATCGACTTTACCAGCGGGATCGGCGTGAGTTCCATTGGCTACGGCAATAAAGAGTGGGCGGAGGCGGTGTACGCGCAAGCGCTCAAGTTGCAGCACATTTCAAACCTTTTCTATTCCGAGCCTTATGTGAAGCTCGCCAGCGAACTCACCTCCCGCGCTGGTATGGCAAAAGTTTTCTTTTCAAACGCCGGGGGCGAGGCTAACGAGGGTATGATCAAAATTGCCCGGAAGTACTCGTTTGACAAATATGGCAAAGGCAGAAGCACGATAATCAGCTTACTTCAAAGTTTTCACGGCAGGACGATTACAACGCTCGCCGCGACGGGGCAAGATGAATTTCATAACTATTTTTTCCCGTTTACAGAAGGGTTCATACATGTGCCGGCAAACGATATCAAAGCGTTGGAAGATACGCTGGGTGCGGAATCGGCATCGGAGCCGGGCGGCGGCGTATGCGCTTTGATGATAGAGCTGATACAGGGCGAAGGCGGCGTACTTCCGCTTGACCCCGGCTATGTAAAGGCCGTCGCGGATATATGTGCGGCAAACGATTTGCTGCTCCTTGTTGACGAAGTGCAAACTGGCGTCGGCAGGACGGGGTCGCTGTTCGCGTACCAACAATACGGAATATCCCCGGATGTCGTCAGTTTTGCCAAAGGCATAGCGGGCGGATTGCCAATGGGCGGCATAATGGCAAACGAGAAATGCTCCGGCGTTTTTACGCCAGGTACGCACGCGACCACGTTTGGCGCTAACCCGGTGGCAGCAGCCGGTGCGCTTGAGGTTTTGCGCCAACTTGACGACGCGGCGCTCGCTGCCATTCTTGAAAAGGGCGCATACGCCTGCGACGCAATAAAGGGCTGGAATTTGCCTGTTGTTCAAGAGATTCGTGGCATGGGCCTCATGATAGGTATCTCGCTTGATGGGGCGGCGCCAAAAAAAGTCGCGCAAACTTGCTCCGAAAACGGGCTGCTTATCCTCACAGCGGGGGCCGACGCGCTCAGGATGATGCCGCCGCTGACAATAACCTATGATGAGCTCGACAAAGGACTCGCCATATTAAAAACTGTGCTGGAGGGGACGTACGATGAATAAGGATGTGCTGAAACTGCTGGATTTGTCAAGTGATGATATCATTTTGATACTTGATACAGCCGATAGGCTCAAGGCTGAGCGCAAATCGGGCAAAAAACACGATTTCCCACCCGGTAAAACGCTTGCCATGATATTCGCGAAGAATTCCACACGCACAAGGGTCTCTTTCGAAGCGGGCATATCCCAGCTCGGTGGGCACGGAATTTTTCTGGCAAGCTCGGACAGCCAGTTAGGACGGGGCGAGCCGATTAAGGACACGGCGCGCGTTCTTAGCCGATATTGCGACTGTATAATGATACGCACGTTCGACCAGGAAGAGGTCGAAGAACTCGCGAAGTATTCCAGTGTTCCGGTTATCAACGGGCTGACCGATTTTGAGCACCCTTGCCAGGTGCTAGCCGACCTAATGACGATACGCGAGCATAGGGGGCGGCTTGGCGGACTAAAGGCGTGTTTTATCGGCGACGGGAACAATGTAGCCAATTCCATTATAGCCGGTTGCCTTAAATGTGGAATGGATGTATCTATGGCGTGCCCAGATGGATACTGGCCGGATCAAATGACGTTGGATTTCGCAAAGGGCGTTACGGGAAGTAAGTTTGTAATGACCTACCAACCAGAAATCGCGGCTGCGGGGGCGGATGTGGTTTTTACGGATGTTTGGGCGTCGATGGGTCAGGAGGTGGAATCTGAAAAACGGCAAAAGGCTTTCCAGGGTTATCAGGTCAACGACTCGTTATTAGCGCTAGCAAACCCCGGATGTATGGTTCAGCATTGTCTGCCGGCGCACAGGGGCGAGGAGATAACGGAAAAAGTTTTCGAAGAACACGCGGGTGAGATTTTCGATGAGGCTGAAAATCGCCTTCACGTGCAAAAAGCGATAATGTATCTATTGATGAAGAACAGTTGAGAAAATGGCGGTATTTTAGTACCTAATAGTACCTTAATGGTTATCTTCTGTAAATTAAAAACAAGAAAATCCTCTCGTCTAACCCCCGTATTCTGACTCCTGACTCCTGACTCCTGAATTCTGGCGCAACACTTTGGGTTGTGGGAAAAGCCCACTTTAGGATAAAGAAAAAACCTCAGATATAAACTCCAGAAAACTTTAGAAAACTTCAGATAAACTTCAGAAAACACTTGACATTTCTGGAATATGGGAGTATTCTTTTTTTCAGCAAACCACTATGTATAGTATCTATTATTGGTATCTTTATCGTATTTAGGTACATCTAGATACACATATGCGGTTTGTCATAGGCGCCAGGCGCAGATGTCAACTGGGCTAGCGGTATGAATAATAAAATAACCACAATGTTTGCAAAGTTTTCTTGGGCTCTAGCTTTGCGGGGGGAAACAGAGGGTTATAACCGCGACAGTTTATGATTGCGATTGGCGTTGATGGATGGATCAGAAGTATATTCACAAATACGCAGTGCAAAATATTAATAAGGAAGTGATACCCGCATGTTTTTAAAAACCGCAAGAAAAAGCCAATCAAAAGGCGCAATCCGCCGCATCGCGGCAGTTCTGGCTACCGCTATGTGCGTCCTGACACTCACCCTAACGGCGTCCGCAGGTTCTACGGACGTTTTTTATATGGGAGAGACAGGCGCACCGGTAGGATCATACTTCGACGCTTCGTTTGTGAACGGAGCTATGGTAGCGACCTTTGACTGGTTGGATGAAACTCAGGGCGGGTTTGTAGAGGGACTCACATTGGTCGACGTTATTCCGATGCCTGATGTGTTCCTGGCAAACCTATCACCCGCAATCGATTACAGCTATGCGTTCGGCGAGTACACCAACGCTGACGCCTATTACGCCGGCGAAAACGGGAATCCGGTTGGCTCATACCTGCCGGGGGCGCTGACCTACGGCTCGTATATCGATACGTATGTTGACGCGTCTCGCTGGGCGGGATTGACTGTTGGCGGCAGCATTGCGATACCCGCGCTTGTCGAAGGAATCAACCCGATTGAATATAAGCTGACTGTCGCCGCTACGAACGACGGTGTTTCGTCGGTGATTTACGCCAATACCTTCAGGTGGGATTGCGCGCTTGATCCGAAAACCGGCGTCGCGTTAGTCGCCAACAGCCTTGACGAGGCGTTTGACGGATACGCGATACTGGCTGTGTATGACAGCACCGGTCGCCTTGTCGACATGGAGCAGACCGATGTAAGCGTCAGCGCGAACACCGCGTATAAGCTGGCGTTCGACATGGATGTCTCAAAATACCCGACCAGCGGGTATAAATACGCGTTATTCCTTTGGGACTACGACTATATCCCTGTTTTCCCCGCAGTCAGGCCTTAATGAAATCATTGCCTGAGTCAATACAATAGCTAAATCGATTTAATATTCTCATATATTATTAATGGAGGTTTCACTTTATGAAAAGATTCTTACGCAGAGCGCTTTCCCTGGTAATGTCGGTGGCGATCGCTCTTTCCCTAATGGTATTTGTAGCCCCAGTGTCGACTTCAGCCGAGGATTATTCCAGCCTTCCGGGGTATCCAGATAATCCCGCTAAAGCATTCGCGGGCGGCAGTCCTTCGGCGACAGCGCGCCTAGCGGCTCTCAACAGCCCTGGCGGTAGGCCTTGGCAGGATCCTTCCCTACCGATAGAGTGGCGCGTGCAACTGCTGGTTGACTGTATGACCCTTGAGGAAAAAGCCGGTCAGACGATCCAGCTCCAAAGAGACGCAACACAAAGCTACATTCAGACGTATTACCTCGGTTCTATCCTATCCGGCGGCGGAAGCGTTCCCAGCCCGAACACTCCAGCCGGATGGACGACCATGATGAACAACATCCAAAACTACGCTGCGGCGACGCCGCTGCAAATCCCTGTATTATACCAGATAGACGCCGTACATGGCACCGGCCATATGAACTCCAACAACGCCGGCGCCCACACAACGCTCTACCCGCATAATTACCAGGCGGCTAACATCGCCGGCGGCATAACAGACCTGAGTTCTCCAAAGCTTCAAAGCACCATCCAACTGCTGAAGGATTACTACCACGCAACCGCCGAGGAGATGCGCGCCATCGGTATACAAGGCAGTTTCAGCCCCGCCGTCTGCACCCCGCAGAACTACCGCTGGGGCCGCACACACGAAGGTTGGAACAACGATCCCCTTTATAATGGCATTATGGCCGCCGCGTGTACAGAAGGCATGCAGGGTGGCAGACCTGTCGACTATTCGGCGCTCAACACCGACTATGACCATCCCAACCAGTTCCCGTTCCTTTCGGAACCTGATACAGCCATCGTCTGCATGAAGCACTTCTTTGGCGAAGGCTATACCTATAACGGAGCTAACACGGGCAATATGATCATTCCTTCCCTACCGACCACGACTGCCGCGCTCAAGGCTTTGACTACAGAGCAACTGAAAGCCATGCCGATAATCCAAGAACTGCTTGTGCCATATAAACTTTTGGTAGAGGCGGGCGCCCGCTGCTTCATGCCTTCATACAGCTCGATCAACGGCTTGAAGATGCATGAGTTTGGCCCGATGCAAGATTTGATCAAGAAGCCGAAGAGCGAAGGCGGCCTCGGTTTCACCGGCTTCGTAGTATCCGACTATAACGCGCACACTAACGGCATCACCGGAGCTAACCAAGCAGCCAGGAACGCTAACTGCTTCAACGCCGGCGTAGACTTGGCGATGGTCGTTAGCGCTTCGGAGTGCACATCGGCCACCGGATGGTACCAGACTATGATCTCGAACGTCAACAGCGGCGCCGTTACCGTTGCGCGCCTCAACGACGCCGTATCTCGCATACTGCGCGTCAAGTTTGAACAAGGTTTATTTGATACTATTGGCGGCGTCCAATTCGCGAAGGCAAGGGCAAACACAGCTCTCCAAGCCACGATTAGAAGCCCAGAGCATGTCGCCCTCGCCCGCAAAATGGTTCGCGAGTCATTAGTGCTTCTCAAGAACGACCCCAGCATATGGGATACGCTCCAGACAGTTCCACCCAACCAGATCCTCGTAGCTGGCACATTCGCGCAGGACATCGGCTACCAGGTTGGATCCTGGGTCGCTTCATGGCAAGGCGGAAGCTCGACGAACTATAACACCTACAATGGCCGTATGATTATAGACGCCGTAAGGGACGCGAAAGGCACAGGTGTGCTGTATAACGCGTCAGGCGGCGTGACGGGGACTCCAGCTGACGTGAAGGTAGCTATCGTTTGCATAGGCGAAACGTCATACGCTGAAGGAAGCGGCGACCAGACAAACATAACAACTGCCTCGGCGGCCGCGACTCTGCAGTTTAATGACACGTATCTGGCGCAAGTCCAAAGCGTTAAGACGAACTATCCCAATGCTAAAGTCATCGTGCTGATGCTGTCCGGCCGTCCGATGGTTATATCGGGCTGGTACGACAGCGTAGACGCGATCATCATGTGCGGCTGGTTCGGCACAGAAGCTGGAGGAGTAGCTGACTTGCTTTTCGACCCCAATTATGACTTCACAGGCAGATCGGCCTGGGCGTGGCCGGCCGGCCCGCAAACACTCGGCGACATGTCCCAGCCACCGCTGTTCCCGATCGGCTTCGGTCTTACGAAAAACCAGGAGACCCCGCCTTTGGTGAGACCCGACCTCCAGGGCGCGCCGATAAACATCAACGCATCCGGCAACACAAGCTGGAGTGGCACTATATACACACAGAACTCAACGACTGGCGTCAGGACATATAATCAGAAGGTCTATTGGAAGGAAGGTTATATATCTTCGTCCACTCTCGTTAGCCCGGCGACGCGCGGAGCTATGGCGACAGGCGGACGTTCGACTTACGTCGAGTATAAACTTTACATTCAAAGGCCCGGCGCGTATACCTTCGGATATACCGGCAGCGGCACGTCAGCTGGAGGCTTGACGCTTTCGATGGACGGCGGCGATGGCGTCACGTTCAACGCGGCGGCGAGCGTGTCCGGTGTATCGATGGGCAATCTCACCCCAGGCGAACACATCATGCGCATCACGTTTAACACCAACACTGCTATGACTCTAACCACATTGTCAGTAACAGCCCCAGGTGGCGCGGCTCTAACTACGGTCGTTCCGGAAGTGAAATCGGTAGTCGCCGGCTTCAATGCGAATATCCCCGTGGCGACCAACGCTGAGGACGGCGCTATCGTCAAGATCGAAAAGGGTAGCGCGGTCATTGGCGAAGCCATCGTCGCTGACGGCAAAGCTGTCGTCGCGCTTAAGAAAGCAGACCTTTCGGCGGCGGGCACTCTCAACGCTGTCGTCTATGTTGAAGGAGAAGCGCAGATCGCTTCCCCGATCAGCGTCGTAGCGTACGACCCGTCGGTCTGGACTGTGAAAATCAGTGGCACGAGCAACAGCATATTGGCGTCATTCAATGCTAATATCGACCTTTCATCCGCAGCGTTCGACGTCAAGGTAAATGGAGTATCCGTCCCCGGCGCTAAGACAAGCGTTGTGGGCAGCGACGGTAAGTCTTTCGTTATCAACGGCGCCCAGATCGACTTCCTCAATTCAGGAGATGAATTCGAGATTATCGGAGTCCGTCTGCCGGATATGTTCCCCGACTATACATTTACTTACAGGGCTGTCCTGGTGAAGTAACAAACACACGGCTTCTCACGCGCAGGCAGGGGGCGCTCGCCAAGTGGCGTAGCGCCCCCCTCTGCATAAAAAAGGCAAGCGAGGAACAACGCAATAATAATTATTCATCACAATTAGGAGGATGCAGTTGTGAAAAAATTATTTTCTTGTAGAACCCTCAGTGTATTATTGGCAATCAGTATTCTGGCGACAAGTAGTATCTTTGGCTTATTCGGCGCTGTTGCTTACGCGGCGGATGATCCGCTGAGTATAATCGAGTCGCCCATACCGCAAAATGTTTTAGCAAACGCGGATGTTGTATTCAAGGTTGCGGTGGCAGGCGGCGATGAACCGTACAGTTTCGAGTGGCAATCAGGCTGGGGCGCGAGTGGTCCTTGGCTCGCCGTAACAAGCGGCGGCTCAGGATACTCGACTTCTGTACTGACGCTTGAATCAGTGGCAGTCGATATAAGCGGAACCTGGTATCGCTGCGTTGTTACAGACGATTCGGGGGCTAACGCCGAATCCAGCGCCGCCATGTTGCAGGTTACGGCGGGAACGACCCGTACTGCCGCGCCGACAGCAAGCCCCGGCAATAACTCAACTATCGGGATTAACTCATCTATCTGGCTTTACAGTAACGTTGCGATTGCTAATGGGGTTCAGATATTCTATACTACAGGTTCAACTGCGGCGGAAACACCGGATCCGACAATGGCCTCTACCAAATATGGAGAGCCTTTGTGTGTCGTCGCGCCTTCGACGCCTGGATCATTCTGTGTAAAAGCCATAGCGACAAGCACAAACGCGGCGGCGAGTACGGTCGCTACGTTCAATTATACTGTTAACAATAGTACGGTTCGTTTGACGGATGTTAAATCAGATCCCAACTTTATAACATGGAAAGCCGGCCATTTCAGAGGAACGGTTCCCCAGTCCGTCGACGATGTCATAACGCAGGTCATCGCGGCTATGACCACAACGCAGAGGGCTACCCTGCTTTCCGGGCTCAACTCGTTGGGATTGCTCCCCGGCAGCGGCAGGATCCCCGGCAGCGCGGGCGGTTCATACGCGATCGCGGCGCTCGGCATACCGACGACGTCTCTGTCCGACGGACCCGCCGGGTTAAGGGTAACAGTAAGCAATACGAGTACTTCCAGCGCCACGCCCGCAGAAAGGAACGCTACGTTCTGGCCTAATGGCAGCGCCCGTTCATCCGCCTGGAACAAGGAACTGAGCGAAGTAATGGGGACAGCCTGGGGTAAAGAGCAGTATTACTTTGGCAATGACATTGCCCTCGCGCCAGGGCAGAATATCCACAGGAGCGTCCTCAATGGGCGTAACTTTGAGTATTATTCAGAAGACCCGTTCCTTTCAGGCAACACATCAGCAGCGGAGGTAAAAGGCTTCCAAACACAGGATGTAGGAATGACCGTCAAGCACTTCGCCGCTAATAATCAGGAATCGAACAGGTTTAACCTCCCAACCAATGTCAGCACAAGGGCACTTCGCGAGGTTTATTTGAGGAGTTTCGAGTATGCGATAGAAGAAGCGCAGCCATGGTCGGTCATGACTTCATATAATCAGGTAAACAGCGTGAGCTCTGCGCAAAATTACAGCTTAAACACGACTATCCTCAGAAATGAATGGGGATTTGGCGGTTTTGTCATGACTGACTGGGGCGGCCGGACCGCCTTGGGCGCCATAGCGAATACGTCATGGGGAAATGCTGGGGACATCTACCCCGGTTTTAACAACGGCAGCCCGATTGCGTCGGGCGACGGTAGCAGAGTCAAGTCAGGGGCTGACATGGCGCAGTATGCGGGCGATCCAAGCGCTGTAACGACTGCGGTCAGCAACGCCGCGCATCCGCTGACTCAGGACGATGTGGATCTGGCGTGTAGGCGCGTACTGCAGTATATAATCAAAACACCAGTGTTCAATGACAGGCCGCTGAGCATGGGAGCGACAGATCCTGAATTAAAGGCCGCTAATCGTGCTATAGGCATGGAAATTGGCACAGAAAGCGTAATACTACTAAAGAATGCTCAATTCGCAGACGACGAGGTCGCGTTACCGCTTGATAAGGAGCCTTCAGGAAAAATCCTTTCACTCGGTCTGGCGGCCAATTCGCTTGTTAGCGGCGGAACGGGCAGCGGCGCGGTCAACATGTCAACGGCAGACAGCAATGCGGTTCCTTCGCTAAACACTGCAATAGCAAATATCGTCGGAGCGGACAACTTGATTAACACCGCTACGCTCTCGGCGACCGGTCTAACTACGTCCAGCGGTGAACGCGTTATTGCCCAATCCCTTTGGGATACATGGGCGGACGACGATATCAGCGCGGTAGTCTACTGCGTCAAGCGGACGTCAGGCGAAAGCAGCGACGTCAACGGAACCTCGATTCCGTCAAGCGCGGGAGATACAGGCTACCGGCTCAGCAACAATGAACAGAACCTTATTACACAAGGCTCCGCATTCGCCCGCAGCAAAGGCATCCCGTTCATCGTAGTGCTTAACATGGGTACTTGGGTGAGAATATCCGATTGGGAAGACCAGGCTGACGCCATCATTATGACCTGGGAACAAGGTATGGGCGGCGGGGCCCCGGCGGCGAGCGTAATCTTCGGAGACACTAATCCGTCAGGGAAAACCCCCACATCCGTGCCGATCGACGTTGTAGGAAACGCTGCAAACGGCCAGAAGCTGAATCCTTCGGAGGGTCAATTCGCAGGAAGCAGCGCGACATATAACGAGGGTATTTTCGTGGGCTACCGTTATTATGATACGTTTGACGTGCCTGTCACCTATCCGTTTGGCTATGGCCTGAGCTATACGACGTTTGGTTATAGCGACGCGGCTCTTGATAAAGCGGCGTTCACTGGGGTTGGCGACATCCTGACGGCTAGCGTGAAGATAACCAACACTGGCAGCGTCGCCGGTAAGGAAGTTGTTCAGTTCTATATAGGTGCGCCGGGCGTTTCGATGGTTAAGCCGGTAAAGGAGCTAAAAGGTTATGGCAAGACTGCTTTACTCGAACCGGACGGCAGCCAGACGGTCAGCGCAAAGTTTGACGCCATGTCGTTAGCGTCATACGACGATCAGGCGGGCGTCTGGGTAATTGAGCCGGGTAAGTATGTTGTGTATTTCGGCGCGTCTTCGCAGGATATCAAAGCCGTGAAATGGTTTACAGTCAGCAGTGAGATTATCGTCAAAACCGTCGCCAAGGACGCGATGTCGCCGAGAGTCAGCTTTACAGAGATCAGGCCGACACAATCTATCATCACATTTGAGCCCGCTCAGGGCGGCGATTCCTTCAAAAAGGCATATACAGAGGGCGCGGCTTTTAAGGTGCTTCCTGAACTCCCGGAAGGCTATATCTGGTTTGACACCAAAACGGGAAGGGCTGTCAACGAGGGGTCTATTGTAGCGGCGCAAGGCGACAGGACTATTGCCGCAATGCCGCTCGCGGTATCATTCGAAGGCGGTAAAATAGCGGTTTCCTTTGATTATGCCAACACAACTGCAAATGCGATCAACGCGATGTTCATAATAGCGCAATACGACAAAGCGGGCAGGATGTTGACTATGGTTTCAGAAACAGAAATTGTAGCGGCTGGCGCGTCTGTCACGATAGGCTCATCGGTTGCTCTTGCGAACGGCGCGTACACGGCAAAGGTTTTCCTCTGGAACGGAGACGATTATGTGCCTCTGCGCGAATCCGTAGAGTTTGAGCTTTAGTTAGCGAACATAAGCACAGGGAGGGACGGTTCTCTTGTGTTCCTGGAGAACCGTCCTCCTTCGTTTTACTCCTCGTTTTTGTCACTATAAAAGCAAAAGAAAACATTGACATTATGCGTGGCGGGCAATATACTATCAAAGTAGCTGAGGAGCGCAAATAGCGTCGGTCTATGTCGGAGGCTTAGCTCAGCTGGTTAGAGCGCTCGCCTCACACGCGAGAGGTCTGCGGTTCAAGTCCGCAAGTCTCCACCACCCATTTAACTGACCGAATCTTGCGCCGTTTGGCTTCGGGTTCGGTTTTGTCTTATCCAACGAGGCCTACCGTGAACGCTTTGTTTTCTTTATGTTTGTTCCAGAGGAGGGGATTGTAATTTGATTGCTTTCATTAAGTCTAAACGCGGTATAATCGTGGTTTCCTGTTGCGTTGCGGTTTTAGCCGCTGCAATTGTTTTAAGCGCTGTTTTTCTGTGGCGCGTAGACCAGGCAAAATATTCGTTAAGCTATGTAGTAACAGCAGACCCGTCTTATGGGGAACTGATTATCGATATGGCTGTGGATATAAAATCCCTGCCCGAGGATCGCACCCTGCTCTTTTACATGGGCAAAACAGACGCCATATGGTATGACTGCCTCGACGGGAACGGTGAGGAGGTCCCGTATTATGAAAACGGGGACTTAATGGTAATAGGCCCGGTTGAGAAAAAAACCAGAAAGCTAAACTTCAAATATGAAGCCCGGATTGGGGCGCTAAGCGATATCTTTGACAGCATGCCTTATACACAAGGCTCTTTCTTTGACGATTTGCTGACATTCTCAGGCGAATATGTTTTTCTGCTGCCGTATACTGATCCTGATTTGCTTGATTCAATGGACAAATACATAAAAAGCGTTTCGATTGATTTTCAGGTCCCAGACGATTGGCAATCCATTATTCCGTATAATAAACCCCTGGACGGTTCGCGTTCACTTTACGTAAACAAGCCAACGTGGGATTTCTTTAACAGTATTAGCAAATCCGCGTTTTGCTTCGGGCATTTTGAGAGATTCGATTACGGTGGGACCCTGACTAGCGAGCAAATATACGTCGACGTTGCTGCCGCAGATGGCATCCCTCAATATACTATCGACACGCTGACATTATACCTTGATTATTTCACCGAGATATTCGGCCAAACTCTGGACGACGTGCCGATAGTACTGCTCCGCAATCATCCCTATGACTATTCTATCATAGTAGGCGGCGTGGGAAGCCGTTGTTCTGCGGTCTCAATGGATATGCGTTTTATTGACGACTATAAGGTTTTGTCCAACGTGGTTTACCACTCATTCTTCGACAGCAAAATAAAGCCGCGCAACTTGCGTTATGTTACAGGCAACTGGATATATGTGGGACTGGCGGATTATTATGTCAATCTGTCTTCCGGCCTGCTCCCCATTGAGGTTAGGAATAATTACGAAATGGGGCAGCTTGAGACTTTTGAGGAAAAGTATCTTAAATACCTGTACTTTTCGTTGAAGGAGCCTGGGTTCCTCGGCCTGAACCCTGCGGACGAGCAACTCGGCATGTACCAGGCGCAACAGGATTACTATTTTGGAGTAAAAGTGCCGATTATCATAGATGCCATAAATTACCTGATTGACCAGAAAACAGGACGCCCCGATGGTTTCATTAAGAGCCTCGTGGAGATAGGCGCAAGCGAAAAATCCATTGATTTGGACGACTTATTGAAAATGGTCTGTGGCGACGACTATGAAACCATTAAAATGTACTTTGCGGGCTATGCCCTGATACCGAATTATAAAACCCTTAACATCGACTATATGCCCAGGGAGGACATCATTGATATCCTTGACCTGACTGAGTCGGCGTTCGCCGCTATGTTCAGGCTGGACAATGTTTATTATCCATATGCCAGCGTGGTCCTGCTCAATGAGGAACCTTTCATGGCGGAGGTGCAAAGGCGGGGCGTCCGGTACAACAGTGACGAAATCCAGGAAGAGGTGAAAAAATTCTCGGCAGTTCTTCACAGATTACTGCTTCAATACGCTTTTTGGGCGAAAATTGCGGGGATTGACGATATAACAGAACCGGGCATACATGAAGCGATGTTCGATCAAAGCGCTATATACGAGTGGGACATCTTCTGCGACGAAATCGGTTTTGAAATTGATATAATCTAATATTACATAGTGAAGTTAGGAGTCAGGCGCAAGGATTTAGAATGTATATGAAAAAAGCCAACAAAGTTAACGTAGTAAAAAAGAATATTAAAATCGTTGCCACTGTCGCCATCTTTCTGGCGGTAGCGCTGGCTGCTTTTATCGTTTGCCTCTTTACGTTGGATTTACCCATGAGCTACGATTATGTTGTTTCTTTAGCGGACGGCAGCCCCGGCCCGGGTGGGCTCCCTGGGGCCCTTAGGGTCAATATGACTATTTCATCGCCGTTTTTCAGAAAACTGGACTCGGCCTTCATTTATTTAGGCGATAAGGATGTTAATGTCCTTGGCTGTTTCGACGAACGGGGGAGATCCAAAGAGACATTTCTTGCCGATGGCGTCATCGCCGCGCCAGTACCGCGCGCCGGCAAAACAACCATAGTTTATGACGTGCCTGTAGGTTTGCCAACAAAACACGGGAACAGGGGCGCAATCAGCGAGGATTACATTGTTTTTGACGGAGACCAGGCGTTCCTGCTTCCGGCTTTGTTCTATAGGTACGACGACGTGGGCATACGGCGGTCTGTCGCCAGTATGTCGTTTTCTTTTGATTTCCCCTATGAGTTTACTGAGATCATTCCATATGACAGGATAGATAGTCCGGGCTGGTGCGACATCAACTCCCTTTCCAAAGACGCATTCGTTTTCGGCAGATTTAGCAACATATTGGAAACCGAAGACGGATTGAGCGTATACGCGCCAACAACAGGCAGCGAATTAATGGAAACAATCGGTTTCAGCGAGCTTTTTGCCTATTACGCGGATCTGTTTGAAAGTAAGCCCCCAAAGTACAGCGTGGTCCTGCTGCCGTCTGACGATCCAGAAGGCAGGGTAATAGGGGGCGCCGGGACCGCCGTTACAGCGGCTTCCTTTGACAATAGCCTTCTTCGTGATTGGCAGTTGCTTTCACACCGTATGTTCCACGCGTTTTATGATACTGCGGCGCCGTACGTTAACACTCATATACCCCCAAACCTCTGGTTTAACGAGGGTTTGTCCACATATTACGAGAACATGGCGGTGGGCGCCTTGCCAGAACCTTTGAAGTCCCGAATTGGCGTTGACGTTGACCGCCAGTTTGCGCTCATCTTCGACCAGTATCTCTACATGCGAATAAAAGACCCTTCCGTCTATACCTTTGCGGCAATGGACGAGGAACAGATAGAATCAGACGCTTTGACCGAATTCCTGCATTACACAATGGCGCCCCTTATTGTGAAATTGTTCATTGACGAAGCCACAGCGCTTGGCGCTCCGCCTGAAGCGTTGCTGAAATTCTGTTTAGCTGATGAAACAAGCCATATTACGTCGCTTTGGGCGGCAGTTGAACTATTAAAGGACAAATCGCAGTACTTCTGCGAAGCTTATATGCTGGGCACTAGCATTCCGCCGCTATGGAGCCTGAAGCAATATCAGCCTTCCTCACGGGAAGTCCTGGACGCACTGAACGACATTGAGGTCATTTTGGAAAGCTGGTGGAAGCTTGAGGATAATTCGTATCGCGTCCATATCGTTTCGGAGAAACAATTGGCAGAGGCAATCAGCGACGTGGATGAGAATAATATTATATTCCTGCCCCCGGAAATGGCGGGCCTTATCAGGGACTATTGCCCTCAAGTGTATGCGATACTCCATGATTATTATCGTCAAGCTCAGGATAAGGGCATTGAGTTTGGCGACGAAGACATGAGATCCAAATTACTAACATAGACGGGCTTGACTTACATAAAAACGCGGCAGTCCTTTCAATATATGCGATATACGCGTTATATGAAAGGGCCGCCGCTTTGTTTTATTTCTTTGCTTTTAACTTTGCTTTATTGCTTTGCCTTCATGCCTTGCCGATTCTTGTTCTTGCCTTATTTAGCTTTATTTAGCCAAGATAGCCTCGGCAACAGGGGTGTAAGAAGGATCCGCCCAGAAGAAGACTTTCACTGTAGCAGCGTCTTTTGAAATGGTAAATTCAGGTATCACGCAGTTGATGATCCCTGTTTCGTCAACGGCTACTAGCACGGACTTGTAGCCCAACATAACGCCTTTTTCGTTGTAGGCGGCGACTATTACGTTTACATTGCCTTCCGGTATGTCATTTACGTTCACTATAACATCGCCGTTTTCATCCAGAATGACAGGGTGCTTGACATCCGCTGCTCTGACCAGCGCCTGCACTTCACGGATCCTTAACAGGTAATTGGGGTCCCAGAAGGTTGAAGCCGCAGACAAACGGGTGCTGCTCGGCGTGATTACGTCGATCTTGACGTATCTCGCTTTTACACGGCTGGAAAGTTTTATATCGGTGATCGGCTTTTTATTCGAGCGTATTGTCTCCGTGACCCATGGGCCGTCCGCGTCTTCGCTGTAGGAGATATCGAAGTCATATGTTGGGGCGTTGTTGTCCTTATCGTTATACCTGTCCATCCCTCCGTCAACATCCACGAACGGATCAGACGGTGCGTGGAATATCCTTAACCTGTCAATCTCTTTCACCGAACCCATATCAAACACAGCGGCATGCGGGCTGGGATACGTGGTTGTCGCGACTTGCCACTTGCTTGTTATCGAGCCGTCGACCATGTTCGCGGCGCCGGTGCGGGTTTCTGAAACCACTGTCGCGTTAAGCAACTGGTTGAAATATACGTCATAATCGACGTTAACAACCCGTCCTTTAGCTCCGTCGGTATCATAAACGGACACTTCGCATCTATAGGCTTCCGCTTGCGCAAACTCGCTTTCGGTCTGGGAAAGCGTCTTGTCCGTCGCGCCAGGGATCGGCAAATACCTGCCGTCAGGTTCAATGGCGGTTTTCTTATACCACTGGTACTTGGAAGCGTTTTCTTTCAACGGGAACTCGCTGTAATATGTATAGTTGACCTCAAGGTTAGCGCCGCCGTCTGCAAATACCGGTATAATCTTAGCGCCCGTGATTGTTGACAATGGCGAGCCTATCTCTGCGGACGCGACTTGGGCAACCCCGTTTTTAATCGTCGTGATTTCGCACTTATATCCTGTGGTCATACCCAATTCAACGTTCGTCTGCGCCATAGCCGAACCGATCTCGCCTGGGATCGGGACGTATAGGTCGCCATAACGGTCGGTGAATCTCTTATACCATTGATATGTGACGGTATCAGGAGCAGCGCCTACGGATTCATATGAAACCGCGAGCCTCATCGAAGAGCTGGTAAATGGGGCTATCTCAATTTCAGCGTTCTTGGCGCCTGCCTGCCCTGCGTTCGGGTTGTCGCTCAAAGCAGCAAACTCATAAACCCAGGCCGTACCGTAAGTTGCCCCGGAACCGCCTGTGACGCCGCGCCAGCCACCGCGATCCGGATTGATCCTGAACTGTACCCAGTCAACTGCGAGCGGGCTTATTAGTTCATGATAGGTAATGATGGCTGTGTTGTTAGTCTCGTTGAAGAGTTGCGTCCATGTACCGTTATTGGGATTGCCATTTGTGCTGTCGTTGCTGTACCAGATGCTGAACTTCCTGTTTGCGCCGTTGTGGGATTCGCCGCTATTCATGCCACCGTGAGCCAGCACGAAACGTTTCACTTCTTTGAGCCCGTCATAGCCGACCCTGACGCTTACCCAGGCGTTGCCGCTGGCTACGCTGTTGCAGCTCCATTTATCGTTGGACGTACCCCAAACGCCGTTGGTCGCCTTCCAGGCCGCTAACGTAGTGCTTTGGTCTGCGCCGCCGATAACCCTGGCGGTGTTCGCCGCGCCGTTTGTAATATTTAGGCAGTAGTCGATATTGCTAACCGTAACTGCGTTGGACAGATCAGAAGCGGCGGATGTCAGATCGGCGGTAGCGGTCGCGTTCCTGCCAATTGCTACAACCCTATAGTACCACTTGTCGTTTCCAGCGGCGGCGTTTGCCTCTGTTACGCCGAAGGGCAACTGGTGGACATAGCTTCCGCTTACGCTGCTGCCCAACAAGGTCGACGTCCCCACAGTGAAGTCGGGGCTCGTCGAGCCGTAGACGCTGTATTTATAAGCACCCACAGACTTGGTCCATGTAATCAGACTCCGGAGGTTGTTGGAACCGGGATCATACTTAGCGCTAACATTTGTCGGCGCGGCAGGCGTTACGTTTTCGCGCGGGCCAACCGACGGGGCATCATATACAACGCCGAGGCCCGGCAAGGGATCGGCCAGCGTCACGGCCACAATCTTGATATCGCTGTTATCCGGCAGGCCTATGCTGCTTATTGCCCTGCTCTTGTCAACGTCGACGGAGTACAGGAACAGGAAGTTCTCGTTCGTCAGATGATCCGCGTTGGTGTTGGTCGCAGTCGACTGTTGGAAGAACGTGTTAACATGGATTATGGTATCGTAAACATAGGGTTTGGTATCGGTCCACGCGTAGCGATCCCAACCTGATAGGTCGGTACGCCAACTATTGAAGTCGATAGTCTTGAGCGTGGAGTCGCCTGTGCTGTAATTAACGGTAATTGTGCCGGTGGCCGCGCACGCGCCGGTGTTCGCGGTACCTGACATAGTATTTGAAGTCCTCGCGGTCGAAAAGCCCACGATGTAGACCTTGCCATAGCCGGCTTGCGGATCTGAGACGGCGATGTTTGCGCCGCTTCCGCCGGAAAGAATGTTATTTGCATCTATCGGGCCGACATTGAACTTAATGCCCATAAAGTCGAGCCCACCTACGCCTGCCGGCCAATTTTTCTCAGGCATGGAGAAACCGGGGCTGGCGGAGGTTCCCGCGCCTTCGACGAAAGCGGTGTTACGGGCGCTTCTCGGCGAGGTCGCGCGCTGATTGTAAGCCAGGCTGAGGGCCTTCTGCGCAGGTGCCTGCAGTGCGGCTTGCGCAAATGGCGCGATCTTGGCTTCGATTGTTATTACCTCAAACTTACCAATATCAAATTTGACAGTTTTTCCTGCAATCGTCAATTTCTTTGTCTCATAATTATCATAACCGTGAGCGCTGTCATAATCGTGTTCAAGGATATTCACTTCCTTGGCGCTTATGACGTTGCCCGGCAGGGTAATTGTGACGTCGTCCGTGTCCAAGCCGGCAGCTTCGTACACGCGTACGACTATCGTGTTCGGATCAGACGGATTGTCATACTGGTTCTTTAGGGCTGACATGATGACGTTGGTCGGCGCTACGCTGGCAAATGACTCGGAAGCGCCTAGCCCGTTGGACGGGGTTTTCGCCGCTTCGAAGGCTTTCATCGGGGTACCGAGGCCATAGGCTTTGTTCATGGTATTGTTGCCGTTGACGCTGCCGTTTGCGATGCCGCCTTCATGGGGGGCTATGGAATAGTTGAAATTGTGTACGCCACTGTCAATAACGTATGGGGACGATGGGTTGTAAGCGCTGTTGCTGGCAAATGACTGCGCCCTTGGCGTACGGCAGACGGTTATGCGCGAGCGCACGAACGTCGTGTCGCCGGCAGTCCTTCTCCAGGAATCATGGCCGTATTTAGCGTCATTAAGTATGCTGACGCCGTAATCCCCGCTCTTGTCGGTTACATCGACCCATTTGTGGCCTGGCACTTCGTATCTGGCCTGCTGGAAGGGCGTGATACGGTCGGTGGGCCTTTGTACGGCGCCGTAGGCGGCGTCATAAGTGGCGTAACTGTTATCCGCGTTGATGGGGAACGAAACCTTCAAGAGGCGCTTCGTCTGGAACCATTCGGCGTTCAGGTTTACATCCACATGGTCGACCCCTGGATACATCGAAAATTTCTGGGTTATCGCGCTTCCATTCCACAGTTTGACAACCTGGACTGTCACCTTATCCGGTGTATTCTCAATGACGTCGATAGAGACCGGCAATCCGTCAACGATCCAACTGGGTTCTTTGTTCATTTCCCTCATATTGAGTTCCCACTGATCGAAGCCCTGATCCGGCCTTTCCTCAGTATCCCTATACACATGCAGCTCGCCGCCCTCCATGCCAACGCCCTGCGCGAACATTTCACGGCCGTTGTACTTGAGGCTGGAAATATATCCCGTTTTGGGGTTTATCTGCATCCTAAGCGTCTCGTTTTCAAAAGTAAGATTGTCTACATCAACCTTGAGCGCCGTTGAACGGGCTGGGGGCGGCTGCATCACGAATCTTACGTCAAACACTTTATAACCCAATGCGGGGACATCAGGCGCCATAAATGTCAAGGTTGCCTTTCCGCCAGGGTTTCGGACGGCATTTGATGGGTAAATCTGCGTCGCCCCATCAAAAATAACAGGGAATGTCTCAACAGCGGGTACAATTAACGGATCGTAAACTTCAACCGTAACTTCGCCGCTACGCGCCCATGAAAGCTCGTTGAAGACAAACACGGGGCTGCCTTGCACATTTGTGTCCGCACGGTATGCTAGGCCGGCTAGCGCGTTATTGCGAACGCTGTTGAACAGGTTTTTCGATTGTTCCTGGAAGTTGTATGACTGATAATACTGGTACGCTACGGAAGAACCGGGGAGAACGTCATGCATCTGATCAGTCAGCACCCTGTTCCACGCCCATTCGATAGTGTCGCTGTTGTTTGTGGGCGTCACGCCTGTATAGAAACCCAGGGTTGCCGCTTTCTCAGCGCTATCAGCCAATATCTCGTTTTTGCGGTTGTATTCCTTTATGCGCGCCCAAGACGTGTATGTGCCGCGATGGTACTCGAGGTATATCTCGCCTGTATGGGTAGGTATGTTGATTGTGGGTTCCGCACCGGCTGCAACATTCGCTTCATCTGCTTTGATAATATCATCTAAATCCTTGAAGAAGGCGGACGTGCCTTTGTTCGCTACGCTGAATTTCGTGTTGGCGTTGCTAGCAGTCTGGCTGACGTACACGAAACTGTTCCCTGACGCCGTACCGGTCAGCCCTTGGCCGAAGTCGCCGGAACCAAAGAAGAATAACCCGATTTTTACGCCTGTTTCATAGCCGTCCTGCCAATTCTGCGTGAACACGGCGTCCATTGGTCCGCGCGCGTCCGTAGTCGTCCAGTTGTAATCATAGGTGAGGAAGTTCGATAAAACGGAGCTTTTTCCGTCAAGGCCCTGCCACCACCAAATATCGGACTGACGTCCCCTATTAGTCGCAGGGTTATCGTCATTGCCGCGGTGATTACGCCATTGATTTGTACCGCTTTCGGGATCTTCATAGTAGGCGCTGACACCGGTCCTCTCGCTCCAGTTCACTTTGCTGGTCACAAAGTAGGGCATCTCGGATTTATAAAGGACCTGGGGCAACTGGCCGGCGAACCCAAAAACATCGGGGACCATGCCTGTTGTCGGCTGCTTGTCCCTACCGAACTCCCTTTCAAAGAAGTGCTGGGCGTAAAGGCTATGACGCGCGAAGGACTCACCGCTTGGGAGATTCAGATCGGGTTCAACCAGTTGGCCGCCGGTTATGTCCCATTGCCCCTTCGCTACTAGGGCTTTCATATCATCCCAATACCTACGGTTGTCCGGATTATCCGAGCCAAAGTATTCCTTGGCCCATTCATAGTGTTTTGACGCTGATGTTGTGAAAATATATGACGAATTGCCATTAAGGTGGCCGATTACGTTGCCAAGCATTGGCCGAAGGCCGTTGCTGCCGTTCCCCTCGACGACCTGCTTGTATGGGCTCTGCCATGCAGTGTCCAGATGCGTGTTGGGTACCATGTACAGAGTCCAGGTTTTGTCAATGGTTACGTCCGCGGCTGCAACATGAACCGCAGCCATTTGCATGACCATCATTACAGCAAGCATTACTGCAAGCATTACTGCAATGAAACGCTTGAACATTCTAAAGTTTCTTTTCAAGGTTTTTCCCTCCTGCAAGTGTTTTTGTTGAGTTATTTTGTGAACCTTTGCCGCGCCAATATCAAGCGGCCATATATTTGCCATGCTTTGCGTTTGTGTTTTGACGTCCCCCCCGGAAGGTTTTTACTACCTTGTAATAAGCTTGAACCCATCACCGTGACACGGATGCGCGTTACAAACCCGCAAGATTAATAAAAACCACTACATTCGTTTTCGCAAACAAATGCACATCTGCAACCCAAACAGCCTTAGCCCGGCTAATATAACAAATAGATTATAAATGATTTTTACTAAATATACGCAATTTATCTATATTAATATATACTGTTTTTTGCCCTTTGTCAAAAGAAAAAATCGCTACGAATGAACCGGCGACAGCACAGGTTTATAATTTTCTTGACTTTTCAATAAATTGGAGATATTCTCTACTTTAGTAGACCACTATGTAGAGTATATTTTATTTACGCTCATCATAATGGGCGAATAGAGATACATGTGTGTGGTTTGCTAATGCGCCAAACGTAGGCGTCAACAGGGACAGCGGCGCGTAAAAGCAAAATAGCCGCTCTGTTTGCGGAGCATTTCTTGAGTGCTGGCTTTGCGGGGGGAACAGGGGGGTATAGCTATGCCCGGTGGGGTCTGGTTGCGTTTGCGGATGGCGTCGCTAGATGCGGCGCAATTTCGGCTGGATTTATTTTGAATGTGAATGGCCTGAATGCTCAGCTGCTTGGTCGGTTGGCACCGCGCCACTAGCTACAGCGATAACATTTTAGCGTCGGCTTATAACAAGCAGACGCGAGAAAACATGAAAGGATAAAGTATAGAATATGAGCAAAAGAATAATACGTGGATTTCTTGCGTTAGTAATGGTTTTTGCGCTTTTCCCGGCGATACCGTCAGTGACGGCAGTGCCGACTGTTGACTTAACCGAAGCAGTAATCGATGTTCCGCCAGCAACCGAAGCTGATTTGGCGGTTTTTGATGTTGACGTTTCGGCGACGTCTGAAATATTGGTTCCAGCAGCAGCTGACATGGCAATCTCGGAGACTCCGGAAGTCAGGAAGTCGTTTAACGTCGCGCCGAGAATTAGTAATATTTTCCTCGATGGGACGGCGCTTGCCGGTTTTGACCCGGCAATTAAAGAATACAAAGTCAATCTGAGTCAAGGCGCCGCGTTCCCAACAGTGACGGCGACGTCGGTTGACACAACGATTATTCAAAGAATTACCCAAGCTGAGGGCAGCAATAATAGCGCAATTATTAGGCTTGACAAACCTGGCGACAAGTTTGAGGAAACTGATGTTTACATTGTCACGTTTTTCCGTAGACCGACTCAACCGGCCGTATTCAGATCCGACGCAAACGGCCTTGCCGACTGGTATAACGGCAACGGACTGTCCGGCAATAATCAGCTTTCAGTGCCGAACATCAACCAAGAGGAGCCGCGTAGCGTTTTCGTGCCGTTTAATACGGCGGCGGACGCGCTGGCGAATCCCGTGTACAGCAAAATGGAAAACTCCGTCAACTTCCTCAGCCTAAATGGCGAATGGGATTTCCACCTTGCAAGCTACGCATACGGAACAAACGGACCGCCCGATATCAGCGGGGCGAGCTTTGTACCAGGCGCAGGCTGGACAAAGGCGATTGTACCCGGCGCTTGGCAGGTAAACTGGGATAGAGCCGGGGTGCTGGGAGACATGCCCGTTTACGTTAACGGCAGCTATCCATGGACGAACTGGGGACACGCTCAGGGGAACCCGAACGCGCCTCGCACACAGACTGGCAACAGAACGCCCGTCGGTTCATATTATACAACCTTTGAGATCCCTGCCGGCTGGGCGAGCGACAAGCATTTGACGCTCTCGTTCCAGGGCGCTGGTCAGGGCATCTACGTATGGGTGAACGGAAACGCCGTCGGTTACGCCGAGGATACGTTTACCGCGTCAGAGTTTGACATTACGCCGTACATTGTCGCGGGACAGAATAAGCTGGCAGTGCGCTGCTATCGCTGGACGCAGGGCGGTTTCCTTGAAAATCAGGACATGATCGATACCTCCGGCCTTCTGCGCGACGTGTTCATTTTCGCCGAACCAAAAGCGCGTATCCGTGACTTCGGCGTCATCACCGATTTGGTTGCTCCGTATACCGAAAACGTTGACGCGAACCTCAATGTGACGGTCGACCTTAACAACCGCTATGGCGCAGCCGGGGAATACACGGTATCGATGAGCCTGTTTGACGCGAACAACCAACAGGTAGGCGGAACTGTAACAAAAACGGCGACGCTTTATACAGGCACCGAGACATTTGAAGTTAAGTTGACGCAGCTTGTCGCCAACCCAAAGAAATGGTCGGCCGAGCATCCCAATCTTTACACGGTTGTCCTCACGCTGTCGGACAGCTTGGGAACCGTGACCGAAAGCGTGGGACGCAAGATTGGTTTCCGCCAGTTTTACATGGCGGGTGCCGGAACCGACGATGACCCTGTACGCATGTATATAAATGGCAAACCCATATATTTAAAAGGCGTTGACCGCGGCGAAAGCAACGCGTGGGGCGGAAAGAGCGTCCCTCGTTCCGACATGGATTCGGAAATACTACTCATGAAACGCAACAACATAAACGCGGCGCGTACGTCTCACTACCCCAGCGATCCATATATGTACGAACTTTACGATAAATTCGGGATTTACGTTATGGATGAGTTCAATGTGGAGAGCCACAACGGTCGTTCGTCTGGAATTCCGGACAACAGGAGTTCTGCGCTCAATGAATACCCCGTATGGCGCAATTCTATGATGCAGCGCGCAAAGAATACAGTGCTGCGCGATAGAAACCATCCGAGCGTTATACTTTGGTCCACAAGTAACGAGGCCGGCTTTGGGCCGAACCACAGACGCGCAGCCGACTGGGTGAAAACAATCGATCCCACGAGACTGATCCACTGCCAAGGGGTGGGTTCCGACAACTTCGACCCAAGATATCCGCCAACCGGCGTCGCGGTTCAAAACGGCAATTATTGGACAGGTGAAATCACGCAAAATACGAGCGTCACAGCGATAAGCTCGATATTCTATCCGAAGGTAGTTAACGAGGTCATTAACTACAGTACTAAGACCCTTTATACATCTTCCGCCGGCAATGACGCGTACGGCAAGGCGCTGGCTAATACCCCCAGATTTCCGTTTGCCAACGAAGTCCCGAGGATTTACTGCGAAATTGAACACTCAATGGGCAACGCGGGCGGCGGATTCTTTGTGTATACAGATGCTATTGAAGCCAATCCGCGCACTCAGGGCTGCTTCATTTGGGACTGGAAAGACCAGGGCATATGGACGGTTGGAACCGATGGTAAAGGTTTCTGCGGTTACGGCGGTAGTTGGGGTACAGCTTTTGCTGACGGCGATTTCTGTGTCAACGGCATAGGCGTACTCGCGGACGGAACGCCTAATCCCGCGCTTGCCGAGGTCAAGAAGGATTATTCCGACATTAAGATGTCCGTAGACGACGAAGCGGCGTTGATAGCTGGAAATATCAACTTCTTTAACCATGCGCTGTTTACCGATCCTGCCGATTACTACGACTGCGTTTACACCGTGACGACTGACGTAAAACCGGACGCGGTCACAGGCGGACTGGCTTCCGTGCCGACTTTCAAGGATCCGTCAGGCATGTATATAGTCGATTCAGGGGTTATAAACCTTACGGGTAAGCTCCCTGCGCTTCCGGATGGAAATGCGCTTTCGACACCGGATGAAATTAAGAAAGTTATTAACGTGCCATACACGCTTCCGACGATATTTAAAGCCGGAGCGGAATACTATCTGAACATCTATTTCGTAGTTAAGTCCGGGACAGCTAACTGGACAAACTGGGCCGAGAGCGGGCATATATCTTATTCCGAGCAGTTTAAGCTGCCGATAGAGACGCCCGTGTCCGGATTTAACATCGGCAAAGTTNCAAACCTTGTGAGCGCAGTCGATGGTACGAGCGCGATTACAGTAANCGGAAAAACTGCGGACAACAAAGACTTTTCGGTCATAATCAGCAAGACTACAGGCCTAATCACCGAGTACAAAGTCGACGGAAGGGTTCTCATTGAAGACGGTCCCATCCCCAGTTTCGCCCGCGCGATGATCTCCAACGACATGGGCGGTCAGAGCCTGGGAGGCAGAGCCAGCAGCATCAACACAGGGTGGCGCGATGCCGGCAAAAACAAAACCGTTACATCGGTAGACTTTGCTCCAGATGACAATAACAAGTCTGCTGTCATTACAATAAAAGGCATGCTTGCCTCCAGAAATGGGACGACTGCGAGAAATTCTGACTATACGATAACGTACACAGTTTTAGGCAACGGCGACGTTGAGGTACAAAACGACATTATACCCAACGCTCAAGCGTTCGGGTACATGTCAATGGTCGGTGGCTACATTACGCTCCCCAGCGCTTACGATAACGTAACGTACTACGGGCGCGGACCCGATGAAAACTATATTGACCGCCGCTCCGGCGTGAGCGTAAACCTGTTCGAGACCACGGTTGACGATATGTACGTGAACCGCTCGCGCCCGCAGGAGTACGGCAACAGGACCGACACCCGCTGGGTCGCGATGACCGACGACGACGGATACGGACTGATGGCGATTTCGGCAACGCAGATGGAGTTCTCGGCGAAACGCTGGAATCTGGATCAGTTATCGACATGGAACAGCTCCGGCACAAAGAACGGGCCGCTATATCCCAGCATGCTGCCAACATCCACAAACCTCTACCTCACGCTAATTGACATCCAGCAAGGCGTAGGCGGTGAGGACTGGAGTTCAGGGCCGTACGGACCCGCGTATACAAACACGCAGGGAACAGGCCTCGGCGGAAGAAGAGACGGATTGCCCAGCGGTACTGACCAAGGCGCCGCCTGGTATCCTCTCGCGCGCCCGGACTATAATTTCTATGTGCAAGTCAACAGGAATTATTCTTACGCGTACACGCTGCGCCCGGTATTCCCCGCAGCCGCGCCGGAAGATCAGGCTTTAGCTATGATGGCGTCCAGCAAACAGGTCTTGGCGGATGTTGAAGACGAACTGCCAGAACTTGACCCGCCAGTAGTGACATTCACTAATAATGAATGGGATACCCACGACTATTACGCGGTAAACCGCGAAGATCCGCACGCGTTCTTCTTCCCCTACGCGAGCGAGTCTGAAGCAAAGGAAAATCACAATTATTACCCCGAAAAATCGCCGTATTACCAGACGCTCAACGGCACATGGAAATTCTTCCATGTAACAAGGCCGGCGGATCGTCCAATGGCTAACGGCGAGACCAGTTTTGAGGTTCCAGCATTCAATGATACAGCATGGGATGATATACAAGTCCCGAGCAGCTGGCAGGTTAACTGGAATCCGGACGGCACGCTTAAATATGACGAGCCGATGTACATTAATAGCTCAGTCCCATGGGCTGGAACCGGAATGGGCAACGGCACGGTCAGTTACCCCTCCGCGCCCAAAAACTTCAATCCTGTTGGCACATACCGCAGGGAATTCACGGTCGATGCATCCTGGAAAGACCGCTCCCTATTCCTTAATCTGGACGGCGTCGAGTCGAACTGCTATATCTGGATAAACGGATATCGAGTTGGCTACGGCGAGGACAGTTATACAGGGAAGGTATTTGACGTTTCCCGCTTTATCAACTATTCGGGTCGGAACGTAATAGCCATTCAGGTGTTCCGCTGGAGTACAGGCAGTTGGTGTGAAAATCAGGATATGATGCGGCTTTCCGGTATTTTCCGCGATATCTACCTGATTTCAAAACCGAAAGTCGCCCTATACGATTTCAAAGCGATACCCGCACCTGTGGTTGCTGATCAGTATAACGGCGCCTGGAATCTTTCTATCACAGCGCTGCTCAGGGATATGGACGCGGAGCAGACAATGAAAGACGGGGCAAGACTTAGCGCCACGCTCTATGACGCTAATGACGCCGTCGTTGGCGCGGTGGCCGATTTTGGCGTCCCCGCTTATGTCACAAAACAAAACATGCTGGGCAAAGACTATGTTGGCGCGAACCTTACCTCGACTATTACGGTTGCCTCGCCTAAATTGTGGTCAGCCGAGCATCCAAACCTCTACAAACTGGTCATGACGCTCAAAAACGGAAATGATATTCTAGAAACAACGTGCATCCGCGTCGGATTCAGGGAAATAAAAGCAGTCAACATGAATGGAACCGCAGATCAGAATAGGCAGAATGCCCGAATTCTATTAAATGGCTCCAGGATTATGTTCTATGGGGTGGACATGCATGAGAGCAACCCCATAACCGGTAAAGTCGTCAAAATGGATGATATCCGCCGCGATTATGAGTTGATGAAGACGCATAACATCAACTCGGTCCGCATGTCGCACTATCCTCACGCCAGGCTCTATTATGATTTGGCTGACGAGTATGGCTTGTATATTATGGACGAAGCCAACTACGAGACGCACGGCATGGGCACAGTGTACCCAACCGCTTCGCAGAGCATATGGCTGCCGAGCTTGATTAGCCGCCAGAACAATATGGTTGCGCAGGGCATAAACCATCCGTCGATCGTTTGCTGGTCGCTGGGTAACGAGTCCGGTTCGGCTGGGATCACGCAAATGCTAAGCCATGTTAAAACCACGGATCCGTCGAGAATCACCCACGCGCAGTTCTCGGACGGCACGGCGGGACTGGAACTGCATTCCGGTTTCTACGGGCCATCCAAGAGTACGACGCTGAGCCAGTCCGGCGGTTGGTGGCAGAACGTCCAGAACTCGCAGAAACCTTCAATTATGGCCGAGTACGCTCACGCAATGGGCAACTCGAACGGCAATATGGAGGAATTCATCGAGATATTTGACAAACTGCCAAGAGCTCAGGGCGCTTTCATCTGGGAATGGTCTGATCATGGTCTATGGACTCCCATACCGGGTAGGCCTGACGAGAAATACCTTGCGTTTGACGGCGATTGGGGTCCTGTACGCAACGGATCTCAGCGCAACTTCTGCATGGACGGTATGGTCACGTCAGATCGTATACCTTACCCGCAGATGATCGAGGTCAAGTACGCTTACAGAGGCTTGACGGCGGAGCTCAAAGACAACAATACATACACAGTTAACAACAAATATCTGTTCTCGAACGCCAACGAATATGATATGTCCTGGGAACTTGTCAAAAACGGAGTCGTAGTACAATCGGGCAAAGATGTATTGAACGTGGGGCCGGCGCCTGTGGGCGTTGTACCTGTTACCGTTGAGACGCCTGCGCCGCCGCATGTTACAGCGACAAATTACGTCGGGAAAACCATGACGTCGGTCGATTTCCCCGTACCGTTTACAGCTCCAGCGAGTGTCGCGGCGGGCGACGAATACTTCTTCAACGTATACTTTGCATTAAAAGACGACGAACTCTGGGCGGACAAAGGCTTTGTTGTGTCCTCAAGCCAAATGGAGGTTGACTTCGGTCAATCAGCGACACAGAAG
>JGI24702J35022_10000214_pt1 | contig 32197 bp, 30 predicted proteins | sample TergutTh196P4_FD_35022 | JGI IMG/M metagenome (IMG submission 35022) | reverse complement strand
GGAGATTCTGATGACCACGGGCTTTTAGCCCTAAAGGGACTCAATCTTCCAACGCCCTTATACGCTTAAATTATACTTTCTTTTTATCGAACAAAGGGGACTGAGGGGATGATTAAAAAGGTTGCTGTCGTGGGAAGGCCGAATGTCGGCAAGTCCACGCTGTTTAACAGATTTATAGGACGGAAGAAAGCCATTATTCACGCTGTGCCGGGCACGACCCGCGACAGGAATGATTACGAAGTTCATTGGAAAGATAAAAAATTTATCGTTACCGATACCGCAGGATGGTCAAACGATGAATCGGTTTTTTCAAAAGATATGGCAAAACAGCTTGACGCCGCCGTGCGGCAGGCGGATGCGGTATTATTTGTCGTCGACGGAAAAACAGGCATACATCCGATGGACAAGCAAATAGCAAAACAGATACGTTTGAGTCATAAAAAAACAATCCTAGTAGTGAATAAAATAGATACTCAAGCCGAAGAATCTAAAGCATATGAGTTTTATGAATTGGGTTTTGACGATTTAGTTATGATTTCCGCAAATCACGGGAGAAATATAAACGAACTTTTAGATTTGGTCTGGGATAATATAAAATATGACAGAAGAACAAAGAAAGAAGACGAAGTCTTAAAAATAATTTTGGTCGGCAAACCCAATGTCGGCAAATCGTCTTTTGTGAATGCCGCGGCAAAAGAAGAAAGAAGCATTGTCCATGAAATGCCAGGGACCACGCGCGATTCTTTAAGCGTACGCGTTAAAATTAACGATAAAGATTATATTTTAACGGATACCGCCGGACTGCACAGAGGCAGCAAGATGAAAGACGATATGGAGTATCTTTCAACTTTGAGCACGGATTATGCCATTGAAGATTCAGACGTGGCAATTTTGGTGGCGGACGCTTCGCAGGGCATAGGCGAAACCGAAGTAAAAATAGCAAGGCTTTTAATTGAAAAAAGAAAACCCGTGATTATTGCCGTCAACAAGTGGGATTTGATTGAAGAAAGAGAAGAAGCGGCAAAATGGTTTGTTGAAGAACTTAAACAGCGAATGAAGTTTATGGACTGGGCGGACATTATTTTTATATCAGCTAAGACCGGACAGCGTCTGGAAAAAGTTTTCAGCGAAGCCGAGCTTGTTTTTAAGCAGCATTCCAAGCAGCTTACCCGGGAAGAACTCAATGAAGTCGTAAGAGAGGCGGTAGCAAGAAAGCCGTATACAAGCAAAGGAAAAACTTTAAAACTTAAAGAATATGCTCAGGTCGCCGTAAGGCCGCCCGTGTTTATCTTTTCCGTGAATGATATTGAACTCGTGCATTTTTCATATGAAAGATTTTTGGAAAATTCTTTGAGGAACAGATTCGGTTTCTACGGAACTCCGATCGTTTTGAAATTCAGGCCTTATTATACCGGAAGGAGAAAAAAAGATTAAATTATGATTTTGAAAATAGGTTATATCATTTTTGCTTATTTTTGCGGCGCAATCCCGTTTGCTTATATAATTGCTAAAGCTGTCGGAAAAGTTGATATAAGGACTATCGGTTCGGGAAATCCCGGCGCGACAAATGTTTTCAGAAGCGTCGGTAAAGGCGCGGGAAGCGTAACTTTTGTTCTGGACGTTTTAAAAGGATTTATTCCCGTTTGGTTTGCGATTTTGATAGATTCTTCTTTTTCTTATTCCGTTGCGGTTGCCGTTGCGGCGATGATAGGCCATATGTATACGGTATTTTTGAAATTTAAAGGCGGAAAAGGCGTTGCTACCGGATGCGGTATATTTTTAGCTTTAATGCCTTTGCCGGCATTATACGCTCTGGCTGTTTTTACGATTGTTTTTTTGGCTTCGGGTTATGTAGCGCTCGGCTCTATAGCGGCTGCAGTATCTATGCCGCTGACCGCTTATTTTGCGGGTTATCACATGGAAGCGGTAATTTTTACTTTTGCCGCCGCAACATTGATCATTTATAAACACAGATCAAATATAAAAAGGCTCAGAGAAGGCAAGGAATATAAATTTAGAATCTTTAAAAAAAGAGTGAAGAATGGAGAGTGAAGAGTGAAAATAAAGTGTTTTCGCGGATGCGAAAACCTATTTAATTAGATTTCGGAGAAGCCGAAATTCGATATCTCCACTCTGTCGTTAAAAAGGATCAATATGAAAATAACAGTTTTAGGTGCAGGTTCGTGGGGAGCAACTCTTGCGGCGCTTTTGGTTGAAAACGGTCACGATGTGACTCTTTGGGAATTTGATAAAAAAAGAGCCGATGATTTGCAGTCAAGAAAAATAAAACCGTTCAATGCCGGAGTTGATCTGCCGGAGAAGCTTGCGGTTACAAATAAGCTTGATTCTTTTAAAATCGCCGAAGGCATTTTGTTTGCCGTGCCTTCGCAGTTTATGCGGTCAACATGCGGGCTTCTTAAAAGCAACGGCATTTCGCTTGACGGTAAGCTTATAATGAGCGCGACAAAAGGCATTGAAAATAATACTTTGCTGAGAATGTCCGAAGTTATAGACGAAATATTTCCCGGAACTTACGGCAATATTGCCGCTTTGTCCGGACCAAGCCACGCTGAAGAAGTTTGCAGAAAGATGCCTACGGTCGTGACTTCAGCGTCTAAAGATATTAAAACCGCCGAAATGTGCAGAGAATTATTTATGAACGAATATTTCAGGGTGTACAACCAAACCGATATAATAGGCGTTGAAACCGGCGCGGCTTTAAAAAATGTTTTTGCGATAGCTTCCGGCATTGTTGACGGCTTAAAATACGGCGACAATACAAAAGCCGCAATTGTTTCAAGAGGATTAAAAGAGTTTGCCAGAGTCGTTGTCGCTTTGGGCGGAAAAGAAGACACGGTATACGGTTTATCGGGCGTGGGCGATTTGATGGTTACCTGTTTTTCAAAACATTCAAGAAACAGATCCGTAGGGCAAGCCGTCGGCGAAGGTAAAAGCGTTGAAGAAGCTGAAAGATCTCTCGGAATGGTTGCGGAAGGCGTAAAAAATGCCGTAAGCGCGTATGAAATAGGCAAAAAACTGAAAGTTGAGGTACCGATAATAAATGAAGTGTATGCGGTTTTATTTGAAGGAAAAAATCCTTTAAATGCCGTAAATACTTTAATGACAAGGGATCCAAAACATGAATAAAAATGATATTGCAAATTCTTTAGCGTCTTTGCTCAGTTCAAAAAAAGAAGCGGAAGCGGCAGTTGACAGAGTTTTTGAAGAAATATCTAAAGCCTTGAGGAGCGGCGAGAAGGCGGTTATTACCGGATTTGGAAGTTTTAATATGTTTGTCACTCAGACTAAAAATGGCAGAAATCCTAAAACCGGAGAAAAATTGTTGATTCCGCCGATGAAGAAAGTAAAGTTTAAGCTGTCTAAAGATTTTTTTAACGGCAGATAAACGGCAGGTAATAGGTAAAAGGTAACTGCCATAGTTGTGTATAAAGATATGGAGTGGTTTGCAACTTCGAGATTCGTTTTTGCCGTTGACTCTATTATCTTTTCTCTATTATCTGCCTTTTTATCTGTCTTTTTGTTTTGACAAAAAAATTTGAAAATGTATAATATAACGATTCTCAGGAAGGATTAAATGTTTGAAATTCCACCGATACCTGATAAAGAATACTTTACAATAGGCGAAGTTTCGCAGATTACGCAAGTTCCGAAACATACTTTAAGGTATTGGGAAAACGAATTTAAACTTTTAAGACCGGTCAGAAAAAGTTCAGGGCAGAGGCGGTATCATAAAGAAGACGTCGAGCTTGTTTTTAAAATAAAAGATCTCTTATACAACAAACGATATACGATCGAAGGTGTGAAAAAATATCTGACGGGCGGCAAAAGAAAAAAACTTACGGATTTACAGTCAAACTTAAATCTTGATATTGAGCACTTGCCTGACGCAAAAATTTTAAGAGAGATCAAAGAAGAGCTGAAACAAGTTTTGAAGCTGTTAAAAAAATGAGTTCCCTATGCGTTTTAAGCGCATTTCAAAAATCGGGGCGTGGCGCAGTTGGCTAGCGCACTCCCTTGGGGTGGGAGAGGCCGCTGGTTCAAATCCAGTCGCCCCGATTCCTTAAAAGCCCGCCGTTGACGGTAAGCGGCGGACTTTTTCTTTTTGTTGTTTTTTGATATTTTGCATTGTTTTCTTTTTTGTTTGCCCTAAATTTGCCCTAAAAACATTAGTATGATAAGCGGTTGATGTTAGCTCTGTGGTTTTCCGGTGTGACGTGGCGGTATATTTTTAAAACTTCCATGCTTTTGATTCTGGCGTAACTCATTACATCTATATCCTTTATAGTATAATCGTTGGCAAGAGAGGTTTTAAAAAATGAATGACATTGTATTTTTTGACGGAAAAAAGATGGGGAGTACTAAGTATTTTATGAACTTTTTTAAGATTAAAAATGAAAGCGGGATAACGGCGCGTATGCAATAGGATTTAATTCTACACATATAGGTGTTTGCTGCGTCGGGAACTTTGATCTAGACGGGCCGCTGCAAGATCTGTATGATTGTCTTAATAATCTGCTTCGCGTTTTGAAAAATACATACGAAATTAAAGTTGCAGACATTATAGGGCATCGCGATACTTATGCTTTGCGCGGAGTTCCGGTCGAGAAGTCCTGTCCAGGGCGGCGGTTTGATATGAAAAAAATATTTTAGTTTTTTTGCTATAATATATTCATGACAAAGTACGGCAAGACTATCATCCCCTATGGGGTTAATCCTGAACCACACGAGATTGAAACTGCTCAGTTTTTTAATAAACATGGGAAAGATGTTGAATTCTTAACCCCTAACAGAACAAGAGGAGTTAAAAATCCCGACATAAAAATGGATTCTATTTTATGGGAAATTAAATCACCTAAAAATACAAGTAAACGTGCGATAGAAAACATTTTTAGAAAAGCGTTGAAACAATCTAAAAATATAATATTTGATTTAAGCAGGAGCAGAATGTCTAATGATAATAAAGGCGTTGCGCAAATAACAAAACAGTTTGCGCTTGTTAAAAATGCCCATAGACTTATAATAATTACAAAAGCCAAAAAATTGCTTGACTTTAAAAAATAGTTGTGCTATAACAATACTGCAGGGAGCGTCGCCTTTACTGGATAGTTTAGGCCGCGCTCTCTCGCTTATTGTGTAGGGTGGGACGCCACTGCTGGAACGCAGAGGCCAGCCCACCTTATCCTTTTTGATGAGTGATGTCGTAAAGTATAGTGAATATTGCCTGTTAAGACTAAAATAAGACTAAACATGAGTGGAAAAATCCAGTCGCCCCGATGTTTTAAGGTAGTTGTCGACGGTGGAAAAGGGTGTTTGGGTTTAATGTGATTTAAGCTGATTTAATGCGGTTTTAGCAAAAAATGGCCATAAAATGACCCTAAATTTTCAAAGGCCGCTTAAACTAAAAATTTAAGCGGCTTTTTTCATTTTTTTACAGAATATTTATAGAAATAAAATCAAATATTCTTATTTTATCGACGATAAGTAAAAATAATGTTATGGAGGCCAGGGATTTTTATCGAACTCTTTCCCATGAATTTAACAGTATCTGCCGTCTTATAAATAAGCCCTTTATACAGCAATTATATAAAAAATACAAAAATAATAAGAAATTAATGCGCGGTTAAATAATACTATTTTTTGTCTTAATAATAATTCCGTGTCCATTCAGGTTATGTACTACTATTCTGTCATTTTTTTTACGCTCTTGATTTACAAATTTCGTTATTCCGTCGCAACTTTTAAAACCGTAGTCGTCAAATACTATTACGCCGCCAATCACTAATTTGTTCCAAATCCACCCTGCAATATCATTTGCGGATTTAAACACATCAACGTCAACATGACAAAATCTAAATTTTGTATCGGTTATCATTTCTGATGTATCATCCGGAAAAACACCTGTCAATATTTTCGTATTGCTCAATCCTAATTTGCCAATAAGTGTGTCCACTATGCTTTTTGACGTATCTGCATGCTCGCCGCCGTTATAAGATGAATCATTTTCTCCAGACTTTACCACACCGGTGAAGGTGTCGCATAAATAGACAAGCGATGTTATCTCCGAAAGTTCTGCCCGTTTTGCAATCAGTGCGCCTGTTCCTCCGCGCCATACCCCTATTTCAATAATAGCGCCATCCAAACCTGAAGTTTCGTCGACCAACTGCCAAAGTTCATAGCATCTATAGATGTCAACAAGAGTATTGTTTTTGATTTGATCGTACGTTTCAATAAATGCTAAATCAGTACGCCACGGCGCATAAGTCGCGCTTGGGAGAACTCTCTCATATTTATTATCCCGAATTGTCGTGATTTTTGAAAATTGCACATCATACCCGAAAATTCGCGCAAATTTTCTTAATAATTTTGCAAAAAACTTAAACAATAACATAAATAATACACTCCTTTTTAAGTTTGAATTTATACGGGGAATTTGGAAATAAAGAAAGGCGTTCAGAGTTCAATAAGCCCAAAAGGCTTCGTTTTGCGTGGAAAAGTTATCGAACTCAAAGAAACGCCTGATTTTATAAGCAGTTTTGGTAAAAAAATCCAAAATCAACTCAGGTGGAGACAAGTAGACTTTTATCGAACTCTTTCCAATGAACCAAACAACATCTACCGCCTACGCAACAAGCCTTTCATACAGCAATTATATATAAAATATCAGAATAATGAAAGTTTGGGGCGCCCTGCTTTAAAGTAAGCAGTTGTAATAGAACTGCAAGCTGAAAATAAGACAAGCATACAAGAGGAATTATAAATGAAACAAATACATAAGAAATTTAATGCACAGCAGGTTAAAGAGTTATTTAGCCGCTACAGTAGTAAGGAACTTACAAGAGCTAATGCACAGGAGACCCTTGATGTATCTAAATCCCATTTCTTCAAGCTGATAAAGAAATACCGCCAAGCCCCTCAAGATTTTGAGATTAAGTATGAAAGGGCGGGAGTAAATAAACTGACATCTGAAGCTGAAAGACTTATCAAAGAAGAACTTCACAAAGAGCTTGCTCGTGATTGTATAGCAGGGAATATTACAGAAGTTTCAGAGGGACAAAAGATACTTGATGAGCTCGTTGAAAGGAGCAACTACTACTTAATCAATTCAATTTCACAAGAGCCGCCTTACCTACTCTTTAAAAATGGCAATAAGGTATGGCATAAAAGTTAGTTTATGGTTATAAATCGGATAGAATTAGAACTACTCTTGCTCCGATTAATTAAAGTAAACGACATCCATGCTCATTTGACACTTTGTTAATGTATACCGTGAAAAAATACAAATACAGTGAAGTTTTATCGGTATACATTGAAAAACTTGACTAATCAAATTTTCATTGGTATAATTGTTATATGATAATAAGAGAGCAATTTTTATTTCCCATACGTCCGTTTTATAAAGTTTACGATTTGGTAAAAGTTATTATCGGTATTCGCCGTTGCGGAAAGTCCGTTTTGCTTTCTCAAATAGCGGATGAACTGCGCGCGCAGGGCGTAAATGAAAAACAAATAATCTTTATCAATTTTGAGCTTTATGAATTCTCGCATATTAAAACCGCAAAAGACTTAACAGAGTACATATCTTCAAAAATTAAAAATAAAAAACCGTATTTTCTGTTTTTTGATGAAATTCAAAATGTTGGAAGTTTTGAGCTTGCCGTCAATTCGTTAAGGGCAAAAAGGAATGCCAGTATTTTTATAACGGGAAGCAATTCTCATTTATTATCAGGAGAACTTGCCACGCATTTGTCAGGCAGATATGTTAAATTTAATGTAACTCCTTTAACATTTAAAGAGGTTTTGGCGTTAACCAAAGAAAAAGATTTGAAAAAAGCTTTTGGCGGTTTTATGCAATGGGGCGGACTTCCGGGAAGATTTGTTTATTCAAATGAATCTGAAATAATAAAATATTTGCAAGATGTCTACGATTCAGTCGTATTGCGCGATATAATTCAGCGTTCCGGATTAAGAGATTTAAGTTTGTTAGACAATATAATTTTATTTTTGCTTGATAATTCGGGCAATATTTTTTCCGCAAATACAATCTCAAAATATTTAAAATCTCAAAGCCGTTCCGTATCGGCAGAGGCGCTGTATAACTATATACGATATATAACGGGCTCTCTTTTATTTCAAAAGGTCAATCGTTATGACGTTAAAGGCAAAAGCGTATTTGCGACTTTGGAAAAATATTATCCCGCAGATTTGGGTATATTACAATTAAAACAGGCTTCTTTTAAAGATACTCTCGGAAGCCGTCTTGAAACTATAGTTGCTAATGAACTCATTGCGCGAGGGGAGCAAATTCATATAGCTAAAAACGGCGGCTATGAAATAGATTTTATCGCTGAAAAAAATGGAAAACGAAAATTTATTCAGGTGGCCTACCATATTGATTCCGATAAAACTTTGCAAAGAGAGTTAAGAGCATTCAATGGAATACCCGATAGAAAAATTTTGATTACGGCAGACAATTTTGATTACAGCCGAGACGGAGTAGAATCCGTAAGTATTATAGACTGGCTGTTAAAAAATCAATAAAATCGTAATTTGAAAATAACAAAGCCGTTTGAGAATTCGACAACTCTCAAACGGCTTCATTTTTGCAAATGTAAATATCGAACCGTCAAAACAGATTCACTTTACAAGTATCTAGTTAGAGATATCCCCTCAAAGTGATATCTATCTAGCAGTCGTCAATCTCATAAAGCCCGTGACTTGCAAATAAAATGTAAATAAAGTATCATTAAGATAAATCCTATAGAAAAAGTGGGAGTTGATAATTATGAAAGTTTCAACAAAGGGAAGATATGCTTTAAGAATTATGCTTGCTATTGCGCAATATGACAATGACGAGTATGTGCCCGTAAAAGAAATTTCCCAAGCGCAGGAAATAACAATGAAGTATATGGAGCAAATTATTTCCCAGCTTAAAAGGGCAGGTTTTTTAAAAAGTCTTAGAGGAAATGCCGGCGGATATAAGCTTACAAAACCGGCAGAAAAGTACAGCGTTGGTGAAATTTTACGAGCGGTGGAAGGCTCTTTGGCTCCCATAACGTGTCTTGATGATACCCCTAACCAGTGCAAACGCAGTAAAAAATGTTTAACGCTTAAATTTTGGACCGGATTAAATGATGTGATCAGCGATTACGTAAATAATGTATCTTTGGCTGATTTACTGCCTAAAAAATAATCACCGACGTTGGGTGAAATATTTTTTAATTCAAAATCATACTAATTATATATGAATTATGTGATATGCGGCCAAAGGAGGTGTTATAGTAAAGAGAGTGGAGTTTGGAGTGTGGAGAGTGGAGTTAACAGCAAACGACAAAGACAAAACGACCAGATCTCCTCTGAGCTGCCAAGCTTCTGAACTTCCGAGCGGCCAAAAAGGAGTTTATTGATGAAAGCGCTTGTAGGATTCAGCAGCGGGGGTGACTCGGCGATTGCGGCATAAACTGTTTTTCCTTTAGGCGGAAGTGTTGATTATCTCTATTCAAAACAAAGGTTCCTTGTTGAGTTTTCAGAACATCAAATGTCGGGAACATCAAGGCAAAGCGCAGTTTTTCATCAAGGAGACATACTTTATAGGAGGAGGAATTATAGAATAAAAAATATATGTTACAAAAATATTAACTAACGGGAGGCAGAAAATGAAAAAAGACAGAAATTATAAATTTGAGACTTTGCAATTACATGTAGGACAGGAAACTCCGGATGTCGCAACAGACGCGAGAGCCGTTCCGATTTATGCAACAACTTCCTATGTATTTAAAGACTGCGCGCAGGCAGCCGGAAGGTTTGCCTTGACTGAATCCGGCAATATTTATACGCGCCTTATGAACCCGACTTCTGATGTTTTTGAACAAAGAATTGCGGCATTAGAAGGCGGTATTGCGGCATTGGCAACTTCGTCAGGCGCAGCGGCAATAACATACGCTATACAAAATATAGCCCGTTCAGGCGATCATATAATATCGCAAAAAACAATTTACGGCGGAACATATAATTTGTTTGCCAACACTCTTAAAGATTCGGGTATCAGGACGACGTTTGTTGACAGTTTCAAAGTTCAAAATTTTGAAAAAGCAATAGAACCTGACACAAAAGCTATTTTCATAGAAACGCTTGGAAATCCGAACTCTGATGTTGCAGACATTAAAGAAATAGCGGATATCGCACATAAGCACGGCATACCGTTAATTGTAGATAATACTTTCGCAACGCCTTCCTTACTGCGTCCTATTGAGCACGGGGCAGATATTGTAGTACACAGCGCCACAAAGTTTATAGGCGGGCACGGAACCGCGATTGGCGGCGTTATTGTTGACGGCGGAAAATTTGACTGGACGCAAAACGATAAATTTCCGGGGTTGTCAAAGCCTAATGCAAGCTATCACGGGGTTGTTTTTACGCAGGCTGTTGGAAATTTAGCCTACATTATAAAAATACGCACTACTCTGATGAGGGATACCGGCTCAACCTTAAGCCCATTTCATTCATTTTTGTTTCTGCAAGGGCTTGAAACGCTTTCTTTAAGGGTTGAAAGGCATGTTTCAAACGCTCTTAAAACAGTGGATTATTTAACTAAACATAAACTTGTTGAAAAAATTCACCACCCGTCTTTAGACTATCACCCTGACCACGAACTTTACAAGAAATACTTTAAAAATGGCGCGGGTTCGATTTTTACTTTTGAAATAAAAGGTAATGCTGAAACAGCTAAAAAGTTTATTGACAACCTTAAACTGTTTTCTTTGCTTGCGAATGTCGCCGATTCAAAAAGCCTTGTAATACATCCCGCTTCTACAACTCATTCGCAAATGAGCGAAACGGAACTGTTTGATTCAGGTATACGGACAAACACTATCCGCCTTTCTGTCGGCACAGAACATATTGACGACATTATATATGACTTAGAGCAGGCATTTAATGCAGTCAACGGATAATTTAAGGAATAAAAAAACTCGATCTGGCTCTGACTTTAAGCAAAGGAGATGTTATGAAAGTACACAAAACAATAACGGATTTAATAGGCGATACGCCGTTGCTTGAGCTTACAAATTATGCTAACAAGCATTTGCTAAATGCCATCATTTTAGCAAAGCTGGAATATTTTAACCCTGCCGGCAGCGTTAAAGACAGAATCGCAAAAGCAATGGTTGAAGACGCTGAGAAAAAAGGCATTCTTAAAGCAGGCTCAACGCTGATAGAGCCTACCAGCGGAAATACCGGCATAGCTTTAGCCGCTATATCGGCATCAAGGGGATATAAGCTTATTCTTACCATGCCTGAAACAATGTCGCTTGAAAGGAGAAGTTTGCTTAAAGCTTACGGCGCTGAACTTGTACTGACGGAAGGCGCTAAAGGTATGAAAGGCGCAATTGAAAAAACAAAAGAACTTGCAGAATCTATTCCCGGCAGTATAATTCTCGGGCAGTTTGATAATCCTGCCAATCCTGCCGTTCATAAGGCAACAACGGGGCCTGAAATATGGAATGATACCGAAGGTAAAGTAGATATTTTTGTTTCCGGCATAGGCACCGGCGGCACAATAAGCGGTGCAGGCGAATATTTAAAATCTAAAAAACCGAATATAAAAATTATAGGCGTTGAACCGGCTGCTTCACCGGTATTGACTAAAGGAACGCCTGGTTCGCACAAAATACAGGGTATAGGCGCGGGCTTTATTCCAAAAACATTAAACACCTCAATATACGATGAAATAATTACGGTAACCAACGAAGACGCTTTTGCCGTAGGCAAAGAAGTTGCAGGTACGGACGGATTACTTGTCGGAATATCATCCGGCGCGGCTTTATGGGCAGCTGCAAACATTGCTAAAAGACTGGAAAACAAAGGAAAAATAATTGTAGTTGTTTTACCCGATACGGGAGAGAGGTATCTTTCCACCCCGATGTTTTCTTAGACGTATGCGGCAGGAGAATAAATAAGCAGTAAATAACTGATGCAAAACCCCAACACTCCGTTGGAGTTTTAAAATAAAAAAGACGTTTAAAACAATTCAAAGACTTTATACTTGAAATTGGTAAAGATTTTTTGTTTATCGGCGAGGAATACAGAGTTCAGGTAGGCAATTCGGATTTTTTTATAGATTTGCTGTTTTATCACGTAGGCTTGCAATGCTTGGTTGCTTTTGAACTAAAAGCGGACAAATTTAAGCCGGAGCATTCGGGTCAGTTAAACTTTTATTTGGAAGCATTAGACAGAGATGTTAAGAAACCCAATGAAACCCCGAGCATTGGCATATTGATTTGTAAGGATAAAGACAGCGAAGTGGTAGAATACGCTTTAAGCAGAACGCTTCAGCCGACTATGATAGCGGAATATAAAATTCAACTGCCGGACAAAAATTACTGCAGCAAAAACTTCACGAGTTGTTTAAAGAAAATTCTGGGGAGTTATGAGTTAACACATCATTGTCTTTCAAGGCATGATGTACGCCTTCGGGTCTTTGACCCTTCGGTGAATGATGTCGCTGCGCTAATGATGTATTGCCTTTCGGCAAAATGATGTAATGTGTCCCTGTCGTTAATGTGTACAAAGTACACACATCATTTCCGCAGGAAACATCATGTCCCGCAGGGACACATCATTGTATTTATCAGGTGGAGGTGGCGGGAATCGAACCCGCGTCCGAAAATGCTTCGGTACGACCGCTACAGGCTTAGTCCGGAAGATTTATCTCGTTTATAATGCCGTCTCCGGACGGGATTACATTATAAACCAGCGCCGTTTTGATTTCATTTCAGACTGACGGCACAAGCCGCCTGAAACTAACCTGCTCTTGTCGTTTTATCCCTATAGCAGGCGTCTAAGGTAAAACGCAGCCGTTTAAGCGGCTATTGGCATGAACCCAAATCCCATCATTGGCATAGGATTTATGTTCTGTACCGGAACGATAGTTATATCGTTGTTTATTTTTCGGTCGATTTTTACGGAGCCATCGACCAACTCCGGCCTGCTGTCTGTACCTCTGACCATCCCCGTCGAGACCTTTTCACCCCCGATTAACTTCAGAGTGAAGAGTTGAGAGTGTAGATATTGTGTTTCGGCTTTGCCGAAACTGAATTATATGTTTTTGCAAAGCAAAAACTCCTCATCTTCACTCTTCACTTTTCACTCTACACTCTTTTTTTTTCAAAGAACTTTCTTATTATACCGGCGCAATCGTCTTTTAATACGCCGCCTTTAAACTCTATTCTGTGATTGAGTTTTTTGTTATTGGCAATTTTGAAAACGCTTTTGCACGCGCCGGCTTTTTTGTCAAAAGCGCCGAAAAAAAGTTTTTCAATTCTGGCGTTTACCAAAGCGCCGGCGCACATCGCGCACGGCTCTATTGTAACATATATATGGCAGCCGTTCAAACGGTAATTTTGCAGTTTTTTTGCCGCTTTTCGTAAAGCGGCAATTTCCGCATGGGCTGTCGGATCTTTATCGGCTATACACCTGTTAAAACCTCTGGCGATTATTTTGTTGTCTTTTACAATAACCGCGCCTACAGGCACTTCGCCTAATCTTTCTGCCCTGTCAGCTTGTTTTAATGCTTCCCGCATAAATTTTATTTTCATAACAATAAGTAAATAGTATAAAATATAAAAAGTAAAAAATAAATTCGCTGTTTTTTATATTTTATATATTATATTTTAATTGCTTTCCTCAAGGTTTTTTTCCAAAATCTCTCTGATATCTTGGGGAAATCTTACCGGTTTAAGCAGTTTATTGACAAAAGGGTGTTTTGTTTTTCCGGAAACCAAAATTTTATCCCCGTTTTTTACAGTATATGAGCAGGTTATGCTTGCCGCGGTAAGTTCCGTAAGTTTTGTTTCTATTGTTATCAAATCATCATATTTTGCAGGGGCCAGGTATTTGCATTCCGCGTAAATTACCGGAAAATAAAACCCTCTTTTTTCAATTACTTTATATTCCAAGCCTGCTTCCCTGAGCAATTCCGTTCTGCCTCTTTCAAAAAAAGTCAGATAATTTCCGTAATATACCATGCCCATTTGATCAGTATCGGCATAGGATACCCTTATTTGTAAACTGTTTGCCATAGCATACCCCTTTGGATTTTACTAAGAATTATAATATTTTTAGCATGTGTGGTCAAGATACAAAAAAAATGTGAAAAAAGTGAAAACTCATTGACAAATTAATAGATTTTTTATATACTCAAACTATAAAATTTATCAAAAACAGCATTGAAATGGGGTACAAATTGAAAGACATTAAAATAGTCAGGAAAATGATAAGCCTGCTGATATGCGGTTTTTTTTTGCTGCCTTTTTCTTTTGAAACTGTTACTGGCGTTTCTTCCGTGTCAAATGCCGCAAACGATGAATTTTTGAACCAATGTATGAAAATAGCCGAGTTCAGAGACAGAAGAGTTTTGGTTGCCGCCGAACAGATCAAGCTCGCTGAAATGAGGGTCATAAGATCCGGCCGTTCGTTCTTTCCTTTCATTATGCTGCAGCACAGAACTTCAAAAGGTAAAACAAAACTCTCAACGGGCGGAAGCAGTTACGATGACGAAGAGTATAATTCCGAAGATTACGGAATAAGGGCAGTCCAGACGGTTTATGAAGGTTACAGGACAAAAGGCACATATAGATACGAAACGATGATGGTTGATGCCGCAAGATTCAATTATACAAAAACCCGCGAAGAACTTTTCACAAGAATAAAACTTGCTTATTATGAATATCTCACCTTAAAACAAGAGTATAAAGCTTTAAGCAAAGCTTTTGAGATAGTCGATAATCTTATGACGAAAGTAAGAAACGAGTTTAAAGCCAGAGCTATTTCGGATCTTGACTTGACCGAGGCCGAGAACTTTAAAGATAAAGTAGAAGATATGCTTTCGGCTTCGCGTATAAATCTTGATTTTTCCGTCAAAAAACTTATTGAGACCGTAGGCGTTAATACGCTGGATGATATTAATGCCGTTGTGTCCGATGAACTTACCGACGACGTTACTGAAATAACTTTCACGCTTCAGGATCTGCTGAGTTTTGTTCTTACGAACAATCTCGACGTGCAAACCGCGAAAGTGCAGGCTTTAATGGCGGATATGAGGATTAAAATTAACCGTTCCAAGGTCATACCGAAATTTTACGTCGAAGGATTTTACGGAAAAAGCGGCGAAGCTTTTACTACCGAACCTCTTGAACTTACTACGGCGTGGAGCATTATAGGAAGAATGTCATGGAGCTTATGGGGGAGCTCTTTGGAAGTTTCATATGATAATGAGAGGACGGATCCTTCAACGATTATTGACGCAAGCAAAAGAATAGATACAAGCTCATGGGATGTAAGGCTTTCTCTTCTTGACGATATTACGTATTTCGTCGACGCAAAAGAAGGCGCCGTGGGTCTAAATCAGTCTAATGCCGATTACATGGATACTTTAAAAACAAGAAGGCTGGAAGTTGAAAAAGCTTACAACGATTACCTTAATTCGCTAAACAGCGCGAGAACTTTCAGAAAAGAAATAAAGCTGAGAGAGAGAAAGCTTGAGCTTATGAGAAAAAGAAACGATTTGTATGAAGTTCCGACCGTAAGCCTCATGGAAGAATCGTGGAAATACGCGGAAGCGATCTCCTCATATTCCAGAGTGACATATCAGAATCACGCTTCAGTAACGGAAATGGAAAGAATGACGCTTATGCCGCTGAGATAACGGCAAACGCGAATTGGCGGCAAAGACGAAAACATAACATGCGGCCTTGCCGTTGATCTGCCGTAATTTATTGGTAATTGGGTTTCTCTAAAAACCCAATTTTGTCATACCCGTGAAAACGGGTATCCATGCTGCTTTTAAATGTGTCCGACGATAACGGCAAAAATGGATTCCCGTTTTCACGGGAATGACGCCGTTTTAGATTAGATAAGTTTTTAAAGAGACCAAATTATTCACTAAAATTAACTATGGAGGGTGTTTTGGAAAAAATTAAATACTATTTTTTTATGATCAAGGACAATATTTCCCACAAAGTCGCAAATTACAGGGCGCAGTCCCCCGAAAGATTTAACAAAGTGGTTCGCTTTACGGCGATCGCGATGTTCTTAATTTTTGCCGGCATTGTTATTTATCTGGTTTTTTTCAATAAAAAAGCGTCGGAAGAACAGCAGAGTAATCTTGTGCAGGTAAAAGTTATAAAAGTAGCTAAGCAGGATTATACCGATAAATATACCGTTATGGGTACTATCAAAGGCGCCGTTGAAAATGATATGCGTTTTGAAATAGACGGGTATTTCGCTAAATATAATTACAAAGAGGGCGATTCTGTGCCTAAAGGCAATAATATCTGTTCTCTTGACCCCAAAGACGCTTTAACTAAAGCCGATTACGCGCAAAGCAAGTACAAAAGCGAAAATTCGGCTTTTATGTCGGCGAAAGAAAGATATAAAGTTTACGAAGATTTGTTTAAAATGAAAGCATTGTCCGAAAGTAAGCTTTATGAAGCGAAATTTGAAATTCAGTCGACCGAATCCCGCGTTAAAGCGGCTTTATCGGAACTTGAGCTTGCCCAGTCAAACCTTAAAAAAACTAATCTTGCCGCCCCAAGCGACGGCATTATCGCAATGATCATAATAAAACCAGGAGAGTATATTACCCCTCAGGACGTTGTATGTAAATTTATAAGCAATCTCGGAACCAACTTTGAAGTTGATATTCCGGAAAAAGATATACAAAAACTTGCCGTAGGACAAAAAGTTAAGATCTTGAGCGATTCCTATCCCGACAGGGAGTTTGACGGCACTCTTACCGATATCGCTCCTGTCGTAAACGTAAGAACAAGAACGTCAAACGTAAAAATAAACGTCAGCAATGAAAAAGGAGAGCTTCGTTCCGGGATGTTCGGAAGAGGGACGATTTATCTTAAAGAACTTAAAGACGTAGTTCTTGTTCCTTCGGACAGCGTTATATCTCTCAATAATACGACATTTTTGGTTCCGGTAGTTGTTCCGGACTCAAGAACGCCAGGACAGGGTTTTGTTCAGATGAGGCCGTGTGTTATCGGCGATAAAGTCGGCGACAAAACCGTTGTTTTGCAGGGTCTTAATATAGGCGAATTTGTAGTATCTGAAACGCAGGGGCAGCTTTCTGACGGCGCTCAAGTGAAATATTTGGAAGTTTCGCCTGAAGAAGAAATCATTCCGGTTGAATACTAAGCCTGCATTGCCGGCAATGCAGCCGTGCGCCGCGCTCTATAAAATACTTCATGGGAAAAAATGTTTATTGATTTAGGTATAAAAAAACCAGTTACTACCCTAATGTTAGTACTTGCAATGATGATGTTTTCTTCCATCATGCTTGTGCGTATACCCGTTGAATTAAATCCCAATATGGCTTCAGGAATGGTCAGCGTTATTACAAGACTGCGCGGCGGCGTTGCTTCAAGCGAAGTCGAAAAATACGTTACGCGTCCGCTTGAAGAAGTTTTTTCGGAATTGACCGGTTTGAAGGAAATGATTTCTTCATCCAAAGAGTCCGAATCCAATATTATGATGATGTTTCATCACAATGTTGATACCGACTTTATCGTTATCGACGTGCGCGAAAAACTTGCCATGGTCAGGCATCTTCTGCCTAAAGAAACCGAAAAACCGATCATTGCTAAATTTGAACAATCCGACGCGCCTATCATCATTATTTCATTAAGCTCGGAAAAGCATTCTCCGGAACAGCTGAGAGAAGTAGCCGAAGAACAAATTAAAGAAAAGATAATGCGCGTTTCAGGAGTCGCCAATATTGAAATAGGAGGCGGGCGAGAGCGAAAACTTCTGATAGAAATAGATAATTCAAAACTCCTTGCATATAAACTTCCCATTCTTGAAGTCGTTCAAAAAATAAATTTGTCGAATATATCGATATCGGCCGGAAGCATTGACGAAAAAAGCAAAGATTATATTATAAGAGCTACGGGAGAATATCATAATGTGGGTGAGATTGAAAATACCGGCATAGCGATTACGGATTCAGGATCGATCATAAGGATAAAAGATATAGCCAGGGTAAGGGATTCGTATTATGAACCGACGTCTTTCGCCAGGCTTAACGCGAATGACGTTGTTTCTTTGTATATTCAAAAAGAATCTACCGCCAATACGATAAGCACGGCCAGAGACGCGCTGAAAGTCATAGACAGTCTGCAGGAAATTCTGGATGAAAATATTGTGATTACCGTTGTCAAAAATGACGCCGAGTATATAGGAAAAGCGATTTATTCATTGTGCGAAGCTCTTGTAGTAGGCGCTATCCTTCTTGCGGGAATACTTTTTTTATTCATGAGGAATATAAAAAATATAGTGATAGTCGGCACTACGATGCCGCTCAGTCTTTTTATGTCCGTGCTGCTTATGTATTTTACGAAACAAACTTTTAACGTTATGACGCTCAGCGGCCTTGCCATGGGCATGGCAAACGTTATGGATAACGCCATCGTCATAATTGAAAACATATCGTTCCACCATCACAGAAAAACGTATAAAACCAAGGAAGAACTTGTTGTCAAAGGCACTCTGGAACTCTGGCAGCCGATTTTTGCTTCCACGGTTACAACGATAGTCGTGTTTCTTCCGTTAGTTTTTCTTGAACCGGAGATCAGGCAGCTTTACATGCCTTTCGGATTAACTATCACCTTCGCGTATATAGCTTCCATGGTCAGCGCGATGGTTTTTGTTCCTCCGCAAATTTTCAGATTTCAGAACAATTTTGAACTCGAATTCCAAGGCTGGTATATGAAAATAAGAATGTTTTACGGAAAGCTCCTCAAATTTGTTTTCCGAAGACAGACATACGTATGGCTTTTCGTTTTTGTCTTGTTTTTAGTGTCGCTGAAAATACTCAAAAGCAGGGATTCGGAATTTCTTGACGCCGGAGACGTTAATACTTTCAGAATAGGAATACAGTTCCCTCCGGCTACGCGCATAGAAGTTTCCAACGAAATAGTAAAGAAAATGGAGAGACAGCTTCTTTCGTTTAAAGACGACGTTGAAAGAGTATCGTCTAAAGTTGAAAAGCTTCATACGTTTGTAGAAGTCAAAGTTTACAAAAATGCCGAATATTTCAAAGAAGAGTTCCGAAAATATTTCGGCGAGTATACGCCCGCATTCGTGTACTATCAGGATTCCAATTCGGCGGGCGCTAAAGAAATGTACGTTGATTTTTACGGGCAGGATTACGATACTTTAAAACAGCTTGCTTTTTCTTCTTCCGGAAGGCTGCAGCAGGTCAAAGGCCTTACTGACGTAAAAATAAGAATGCGCGAAGATGAGCCTGAAATTAATCTTTTTGTCGATAATGACAGGCTTTCCATTTTCGGATTGACGGCGTATTATTTCGGAAATACGCTGCACTGCCAGATAAGAGGACTCATAGCGACCCAATACAGAACTGAAGGGAAACAGATCGAAACAATAGCCAGACTTCTGCCGGGAAGCGTGCGCAATGTTAATGACGTGCTGTTTTTGGCGATAGTAAATCCCAAAAAAGATGTTGTGCGTGTAGGGCAGGTTGCCGAAGCAAAAGAAATTAAATCTACGCAGGAAATATGGCATAAAAATAAAAAACGTTTTATCCAGATAAGCGCGAACAGAAATAAAGTAGGTCTTACGACGGCGGCCGGCGGGATAACGACCGCTTTGAAGGGGGTCGCGTTTCCGAGGGATTATTCATTTAACATAGCCGGAGATTATGAAAAGACAGTCAAAAACCAGGGTTCGTTTATGATGGCTGTAGCATTGACGGTTATTTTAATCTTTTTTGTTTTGGCTTCGATCTTCGAGTCGTATAAACAGCCGTTTCTCGTTATGTTCGCGCTTCCTCTAAGCCTTATAGGAGTGGCTTTTTCTCTTTGGATATTTAAAAAACCGATAAGCTTGGGCGTATGGATAGGCATAATGATTTTGTTCGGTTCGATAGTTTACGGTTCCATTATTATTGTCGATAAGATAAATCAGAGAAGGCACGGCAGAAAAAATATAATAAGGGTCATTTTCGAATCCTGCAAAGAAAGACTTCGCCCCGAACTTATAACGTTTCTTATGAAGACCATCGGGCTTCTTCCGATGGTGTTGAGCAGAGACGAGGCTTCTGCAATGTGGCGTTCTCTCGGGCTGACCGTGCTGTGCGGGACCGTAACCGGCACTATGCTTACGCTTTTGATCATTCCTACGGCGTATTACCTTATGGATAACCCGAAAAAGAGTTTTCACGGTTTTGTAGTGAATATGAAGTTTTTGTGGCTTCTTTTTAACAAAGTCAATGCCGCGGAAAACATTAAAAAAATTAAAGATAAGACGCTTAAAAAATTGCCCGGCAGGCCGAACATTCCTGCTGCGCCCGATATAAATACAGGGAACAAAGATTTGCCGGATATTCCTAAAATGAAACTTTAAAAATGCAGGGAGCGGAGAATAGATAATAGCTAACGGCAATAGTAAATTGTAAAGTAACGCTGCAGCGCGCCGGTTAAGCATTTTGATATAATTAAAATAAAGGACAAAAAATGAGTATTTTAAGGCTTTCGGTAGACAGACCGGTTACGACGGTAATGATATTTTTATCCATAGGTCTTCTGGGCGTGATTTCTTATACTAGGATACCGCAGGAGCTGTTTCCTTCAATGGACTATCCGCAGATAACAATCGTTACAAAATATGAAGGAGCCGGTCCTGAAGAATCGGAAAAACTCATAAGCAAGATGGTTGAAGAAACGGCGGGGACCGTTAAAAATATCAAAAGAGTTTCTTCCAATTCAAAAGAAGGAGCGTCCATAGTTTCCTGCGAATTCAGATGGGGAACAAACATGGATTTTGCGGCGATGGACGTCCGTGAAAAAATAGACTTGATCAAAGAAGCGCTTCCGCGCGACGCGCTGGAGCCAGTCGTTTTAAAATATAATCCTACGCAGGTTGAAGCGATGATGCTTTCGGTAAGCTACAATAAGGGCTCTTCTTCTTCAATGAGAATGGCAGACCTCAGAAAAGTCGCTAAAAAAAATCTTAAGGACGAACTTGAAAGGCTTGAGGGCGTGGCAAAAGTTGAACTCCGCGGCGGAGAAGAAAAAGAGATCATTGTTGAAATCGATAAAGGAAGGCTTCTGGCCAATCAGGTGTCTATTACGGAAATCATCACCTCTCTGCAAAACGCGAATATCACATACCCCGCAGGCACCATTAAAGAAGAAAAGCACGAATATCTTGTAAAAACCGTCGGAGAGTTTCAGGATATAAACGACGTCGCCGGCCTTTCATTCAGCAAGATAGATTATAATATGCAGCAAAACATGAGCACCAAAAGGATAAGAAACCAGCAGCAGGAAACGGGCGATAAAATAGTATTTTTAAGAGATATAGCGGACATCAAAGAGTCTTTGAAAGACAGAAAAGGATATTCAAGATATAACGGCGATGAAAATATTTCCGTCAGCATATATCAGCAGTCCGGTTCCAATCTTATAAATTTGTCCAACGTAGTGCAAAAAAAATTAAAAGAGATCAAAGAGTCGGGAAAGATACCGGAAGATGTCGACGTAAAAATAACTTCCGACCAGTCTGACTTTATTAAAGAATCGCTTGCCAATCTTTACACCAACGGTATTCAGGGAATTTTGCTTTCGTTTATCCTTCTTTATTTCTTTATGAGAAGCTTTATGGCTTCTACGATTATCAACATTGCGATCCCTGTAGCCCTTTGCACTACCATGAGCCTTATGTACTTTCAGGACATATCGATCAACACCATGTCTTTGGGAGGTTTGACCGTAGGCATAGGTATGGTCATCGATAACTCAAATATGGTCCTTGAAAATATTTTGATGCAGGTGCACAGGCATAAGGTGGCCGTGAAAAAAGAGGCCATTTATGCCGCGACAAAAAGTTTGCTGGCTCCTATTTTAAGTTCCACGTTTACGTCCGTTGCGATATTTATTCCTTTCGTATTCGTTGCCGGAATGATAGGCCAGCTTTTTAAGCAGCTTGCTTTGACGATAACGTTTTCGCTTTTATCCTCGATTTTTGCCGCCATGTTTCTTGTTCCGCGTCTGGCGCTTACGGCGGACTTAAGCAAACAGTCGATCACGGCCGGCATGTCCGTAATCAATAAATATTTTACGCCTGTTTTTAAAACGGCTTTGGACTGGAGAATGGGCAAGATTGCATTATGTATTTTAATTTACGTTTTTGCCGGATTTATGTGTTTTATGTTTATCCCTAAAGAGTTCATGCCTAAAATTGACGAGAGAAAGTTTGTTTTAAACCTTACCCTGCAGCCCGATACGCCGCTTGAAATAACAAACTCAATATCAAAAAGGATAGAAAAACTTATATCCGGATATCATGAGATCAGGGACATTTCGGTCAGCGTGGGATCTACGGGCGAAAGCTCCGGAGTCGCGTCCATAGAATCTCTTTCGACGTATCAGGCGAGAATAATCGGAAGGCTGCACAGAGACGGAATGTCTACCAACGAGCTGGTCGCCGATATATCAAATGAAATCAAAAAGTGGAATATAGCGGGCATCGACACGGAGTTTATGACGCAGCAGGGGCTGTTCGGCTCCGGCGTGGGCACGGCATCGGGACTTATGATTGAAATCAGGGGTAAAGATTTGAAGGTGCTAAAGAGATCCGCGGATGACATAAGAAAAATAATGAATGACATGCCGCAGTTTTACGGGATTAAGCTTGATCCGCCGGATGAAGTTCCGGAACTGAGGCTTACGATTGACAGAGAAAGAGCATCGCTGTTCGGTCTTTCCACTCAGGATATCGCGGCAATGACTCTTGCTGCGATCAAAGGATTTGTCGCAACAAAGCTTAAGCTCAAAGACGAGGAAATGGACATAAGAGTCAGAATACGTCCGGAAGACCGCGACAGGCTGGAAAAAGTTTTGGAAATGACAGCCTATTCGCCTTGGGGAATGACTATTCAGCTGAAGCAGATTTCGCAGGCAAACTTTGTTAAAACTCTGCCCGCGATCAAGAGAGTTGAAGGGGAAAGAGCATATCTTCTTTCCGCAAACGTAAGGGGCAATTTCACCGAGGCGGTGGCGTCAATAGAGGAGATATTAAACGACAAATATAATAATGACGACGTTCACTGCGTGATATCGGGAGAAATGCTTGCCATGCAAGAAGCATTATCGTCGATTTCATTTGCTTTAATTTTGGGCGTCGTAATCATATTTATGATCCTCGCGTCGGAATTTGAGTCTCTTTACCAGCCGTTCATCGTTATGACTGCGGTTCCGTTGGGAGTTGTGGGCTCTTTGTTTGCTCTTTTTGCCACAATGCAGTCAATCAATTCCATTTCAATGCTTGGGTTTATCATGTTGGTAGGCAATGTCACCAACATATCTATTTTGCTTGTGGACAGGTTTAACATAATGATCGAAAGGGAAACCGAGAAAAACGGCGGAAAAAAACCGGATATTTTTACTCTCAAAAAAAATGTAGTTGAAACTACGGTACATCACGTGAGGCCTATTACAATGACGACTCTTACGACAATTATGGCTCTTATTCCGCTTGCCGTGGGATTCGGCGGAAAAGGTTCAACCAACCAGCCGATGGCGATAGCGGTTGTAGGCGGTCTTTCTTTTGCTCTTGTGCTTGCTTTGATTTTTGTTCCATACGTATATCTTGCCACAAAAGGCATGAGGAATGCCGATGAAAAAGAATTGTTCTTCTGGAATGATAATGCAAATACGGATGCAAGGCGGCAATAAGGTATTTTGAGTCTATGCGCGGCAAAAAGCTCTTTTTCACAGTTAAAAAAATGCTAAAATATGGCGTCGGCTTTTTTTGCCGTCGCCATATGCGCATTATGGGGAGAATAATTTGGGCAGGATAATGGGAATAGATTACGGAATAAAAAGAATCGGCATAGCCATGACGGATATTATGCGGATTATGGCGTCTCCTTTTGAAACGATAGACAGCAGCGAGTCGATAAAAAAGAACGCTGCAAAAATTGTTGAAATAGCCAAAAATAACGATGTTTCGGAAATTGTTGTCGGCGTTCCCGTAAATATGAACGGCACCGAAGGCGAAATGGCCGAAACGGTAAGAAAATTTATTGAAGAATTAAAAAAAATTACCGATATGCAAATTTTTGAAATAGACGAAAGGCTTACGACGGCGCAGGCGGAAAGAATGCTGATCGACGAAGGCGATGTGTCGAGGAATAAAAGAAAAGGTTTAAAAGACAGACTTGCCGCGGCATTTATTTTGCAAACGCACTTGGATACGACGGGGAACAGGTAAAAGACAGAATATAAAATATAAAAAAGCGGCGCTGCCGTATCCGTACCTTTTACCTTTTATATGGAGGCTTTTTGCACTATATAATCGACGGATACAATGTAATCAACTGCAGCGATATGTTTACCGCTTCCACTCTTGAGGGAAGAAGAAATAAACTTATTGATTTTATTCTACAAAACAGACCGCACGGAAGCCTGAGAAACAGAGTTACCGTGGTTTTTGACTGTAATTCTAAAAACCCGTACGAATCAAACGGATATAACCGTTCGCATTTCGGTGAAATAGAAATTATTTTCAGCGACGGAATTATTTCGGCTGACGATATAATAGCCGAAATAGCGGATAATGCGGCAAACCCGTATGAAATAACCGTTGTAACAAATGACAAAGGCATAAGGCGCCGTACCGCTCCGAGCGGAGCTAAACATGAGACCGTCGAGAAATTTTTGGCAAAAGGTTCAAAACCTAAAAATATAAACAGGGCTCAGGAAACTTTATCCGGAGATATAAAAGAAGAAATAAACGAGGAGTTTGAACGGCTGTGGTTAAAAAAACGCGGAATGAAATAAAGGCAGATAATGATGAATAAAGAACAAATAATAAATAACGGCAAACAACAAGACAAGTCCGTCATTGCAGCCCTGAACAAAGTCGAATGGGATGCGTCAGTCCGTGCCGTCGGTTTAAAAAATAGATTTTCTAGATATGCATTATCTTTTACGATCATGTTTTTTTTATTCGTGTTTATGCAGTCAGGCTGCGGGAAAAATTCCGACGATGCCGCGAAAACGGTATTTTCGATTAAGAGCGGCGAAAGCGCTTATTCCATCGTTTCACGTTTAAAAAAAGACAATCTGATTTTTTCCAAAACTTTATTTTTGGCTTATGCTAAGTTTAACGGTTCGACAAGCAAAATAAAAGCGGGATATTATGAGTTTTCCCGCAAAGACGGAATGTTTAAAATTTTGGATGAGCTCAAGAGCGGTTCAAAAAGTTTGATAAAATTTACGATCCCCGAAGGCAGCAATATAAAACAGACTGCGGAAATTATAGCTTCCAAAGGGACGATAGACAAAGATAAGTTTATTCGGATTGCATCCGATAGAAATATGGAAGGTTATCTCATGCCGGAAACTTATTTTATCGATCCTATCATGAAAGAAGAAGATATTATTGATACGATGAAAAAAGAGTTTGATAAAAAGGTTACCCCGGAAATGTACGAGAGGGCGAATGAACTTGATACGGACATGGACAAAATAATAACGCTTGCCTCGATCGTTGAAAAAGAAGCGGTAAATCCCGACGAACGCGCGATCATAGCGGCCGTTTTTTACAACCGGATACAAAAGAGAATAAGGCTTGAATCATGCGCGACTGTGCTGTATGCCATGGGAGTAAATAAAGCAAGACTTACCAGGGAAGACACGTTTTTTGATTCTCCGTACAACACTTACAGGCATTTAGGGCTTCCTCCGGGACCTATTTGCAGCCCGGGAATAGAATCGATAAAAGCGGCTTTATATCCTGCAAATTCAAGCAGCTTATTTTTTGTTTCTAAGGGCAACGGCAGCCATCTGTTTGCCGAAAGTCTTGACGAACATGTAAAAAATAAGCAGGAAACAAAAAAAATAATCAAGAAAAGGCAGAAGTCTAAACAGGCAGATTGAAATTTCAATGCAGATAATTAAAAAATATCAGAACGAAGTGTACACTATGGCTTTAAGTTTAACGTGTAATGCGCAAAAGTCGAAAATAGCCGCGGTCAAGGCTTTTGAAAAAATATTAAAGTCTTATCACTCGGATTCGCCAGAAACAAAAATAAAACTTTATAAAGAACTTTTAAAAAATATCGGAATTTTCACGATAAATAAAAACGATTTGGACAGAAAAGGAATCATAAATTCCGTTAAACACAGGCTCGGGCTGTTTGATAAAAAAGTTTTTGTTTTAAAATACGAATTTAACTGCGGTCTGAAAGACATTGTTTATATTTTGGACTCTTCGTGCGAAAAAGTGAAAAAGTCGCTTGTAAAAAGCACGGAGCGGCTGGCCAAGATCCTTGAGGATATGAAAAATGAAGTGCAATGAGATTATTTTTGAAACGATTTCTTTTTGCTGCGCTGAGCTCGACGGACAAAAAGAAAAAGAATTTAAAAGACATATAACATTATGCAAAAACTGCGCGGGATATTATTTCAGAATAAGAAAAACTTTGCAGTATTTGAATGAAAATATTCCGGAAATAAAGCAGGTTGAATTAATGTATGAAATACAAATAGACAGGCAGGGTTGATATGGAAAAGAAAAAAATTTATCTTGACAACAGCGCGACAACGCGGGTTGCTCCGGAAGCGGTCAAAGAGATGCTTCCTTATTTTTCCGGCATATACGGCAATGCGTCAAGCTTTCACGGCTTCGGGCGCGAAGCCAAATATGCTCTTGAAGAAGCCAGGGCAAAAACGGCGTCTCTTATCAATGCCGAATTCGACGAAATTATTTTTACCGGATGCGGCAGCGAATGCAATAATATAGCGATATTCGGCATTCTCAGCGCTTACGGCAAAAAAGGGCATGTTATAACAAGTAAAATTGAACACCATGCCGTGCTTTATTCGTGTAAACATTTGCAGGAACGCGGGTATGACGTCACTTTTCTTGACGTGGACAAAGAAGGCAGAGTTTCCGTTGACGCGCTGAAAAAAGCCGTAAAAGAAAACACTCTTCTTGTAAGTATAATGCATGCCAATAATGAAGTCGGCACTATTGAACCTATAGAAGAAATAGCCGCGGCCATAAAAGAGATCAACGAAAAAAGGAAAGACAAAATATATTTTCATACTGACGCCGTGCAGACAGCCGGCAAACTTCCTCTTGACGTAAAAAAGCTCGGTGTTGATTTGCTTTCTGTTGCAGCGCACAAATTTTACGGACCGAAAGGGATCGGCGCTTTGTATATCAAAAAAGGAACAAATATACATCCGGTAATGTTCGGCGGCCATCATGAAAACGGGCTTCGCCCCGGCACTGAAAACGTAGCGTTTGCCAAAGGACTTGCCAAAGCTTTGGAATTTTCGGTTGTGCAAATGCAGACGCACAATAATCATATACTCAGCCTGAAAGAGAAATTAAAAAACGGTATTTTGGAAGAAATACCGGAAGTTATAATAAACGGCAGCTTTGAAAAATCGCTTTGCAGCGTTTTGAACGTAAGTTTCAAATATATAGAGGGAGAATCTCTTCTTGCGATGCTTGATATGAACGGCATTGCCGCTTCAACGGGCTCTGCGTGCGCGTCGGGATCGTCCGAACCGTCCCATGTTTTATCGGCAATGCGCGTTGATCCCATAGATGCTCAGGGAGCAATACGTTTTTCTTTCAGTTATGCGAATACTCATGAAGAGATAGACTATGTTTTGAAAATTTTACCCGGCATTGTTGAAAAATTGAGAAATATGTCGCCTGTATGGCAGAAAAAAGATGGAAGATAGAATGGCAAGTAAAGGCAAAAGACATTGCTTATCCTCAAAAAAAGGCTGATATGGAAAAAGTTTTAGTCGGAATGTCCGGCGGAGTTGATTCCGCCGTAAGCGCGTACATGCTTCAAAAACAGGGATATAGCGTATCCGGCATTACGCTTATTCTTCATGACTGCGTAAAAACCGAAGTCGAGGATGCAAAAAACATTTGCGATGTTATCGGCGTGGAACACTTTGCCGTTGAATTTAAAAAAAAATTTGAAGAAGCTGTTATAAGGAATTTTATAGAAAGTTATATATCCGCAAAAACGCCTAACCCGTGCATTATCTGCAATGAAAATATCAAATTCGGAGTTTTGCTTGAAAAAGCTAAAGAGCTCGGTTTTGATAAACTTGCCACGGGGCACTATGCAAAAATTGAGCAGGAAAACGGAATTTTTAAATTAAAAAAAGCTAAAGACGTTCAAAAAGATCAGTCTTATGTTCTTTACAGGCTGAGCCAGAAGCAGCTTTCGCATGTTTTGTTTCCTCTCGGAAATATGACAAAATCGGAGGTGAGAGAGGCTGCCAAAGAAGCTTCGCTTCCTTCAGCCGAGAGGGAAGAAAGCCAGGAAAACTGCTTTATTGAAGGTTCTTATACGGATTTTCTTTTGAATAATCTTGACCCTTCAAAAGTTAAACCGGGCGACATATACGATATGCAGGGCAGAAAACTCGGCAAACATAAAGGTCTGATCTATTATACAGTCGGCCAGCGCAGCGGTTTGGGTCTTACTACCGAGAAACCCGTATACGTAATAAAAATTGACGTTTTGCATAATGCTATGATAGTCGGAATAAAGGAAGAAATATATTCAAAAGAAATGGAAGTTGAAAATATAAAATGGACTGCCGGCGAACCGGAATATCCTTTTGAAGCGGATGTTAAAATCCGCCGCATGCATAAGCCGGCTAAAGCGGCCGTTTATGAAAATAAAGTTATTTTTGACGAGCCGCAAGCTTCAATAACTCCGGGACAGTCAGCCGTTTTTTATCAAGATGATGAAGTTTTAGGCGGCGGGTTTATTAAAAAATAATCACGAATTGCGAATAGGGTCTCTCTAAAAACCTATCTAAAGCGGTGTCATTCCCGTGAAAACGGGAATCCATTTGTCGTTATCGTCGGACACATTTAAAAGCAGCATGGATACCCGTTTTCACGGGTATGACAAATTGGGTTTCTCTAAAAACCTGTATTTTCAGTGTCGTCATTGCGGCCACCGAGCCGCAATCTTGTCGTGGACCATAGATTGCGGGTCAAGCCCGCAATGACAAAAGTGGGGTTTTTAGAGAAACCCATTTGCTAATATTTTTCAAAACAGTTATAATTGTTTAGAAATAAAATCGGAGGGGAAAAGATTATGTACATAGACTTTGCTTCGGATTGGCCTGCGTATTTTTTCATGGCGGTATTTGTTGTGTTTTTGGCATATGTTATGGTTAAAGGCCGCGCTAAAGTTGTTGAAGATGACGTTGCCGCCGTAAAAACGAATGAAACAAAAAAGAAATAAACAAAAATCTTAAAAGCTTTGGTTTTTGCCTATGGGCTTTTTTATTTGTAAACTGCTGTCCTTTAATTTGAATTCGCATTGTATATTTTTGTATTAATTTGTATAATACTTTACGTTAAGGCGGCTATCGGCCGCCTTTTATTTTTGATACGGGATTTATCATGATAAGTAAAACAAAGGCGATCGAAGAACTTTTGATTCCGGCGGCTGATGACCGGAATATGGAGATTATCGACGTACAGTATCTCAGAGAGAACGGAAATTGGGTCGCCAGAGTTTTTATAGATAAAAAAGACGGTATCTCGATAGACGACTGTGAAAAGATGAGCCGTATTTTCGGAGACATTTTGGATGCAAACGATACTCTTAATGAATCTTACGTTTTGGAAGTTTCTTCTCCGGGAGTAAACAGGGCTTTGAGGAAGGAAAAAGATTTTAAAAATTTTACCGGAAGCAAAGCGAGAATACAGACGTTTAACGCGGTAAATAACCAGCGTAATTTTTTGGGGGAGATACTTTATTTTAAAGACGGCAAAATAAAAATTAACGACGTAACTAAAGGCGAAGTGGAAATAGATTTTTCCGATATAAAAAAAGCAAATTTAGAAGCAGACATATAAAGAAAAGACAGAGAATAGAGAGCAATTAATGTGTTTCGGCCGGCCGAAACCGGATATTGGTTAAATACATTATCTAAATTCTAAGCTCTGCAAAACGGAGGATGCAATGGCAGAAAAGGGCGAACTTTTGATGGCTCTTGAGCAGATCGAGAAAGATAAGAAAATAAAAAAAGAAGATATTTTAAGCGTTATAGAAAACGCTTTGATGTCCGCTTATAAAAAACACGTCGGTAAAAATGTTAACGTGGTCGCGAAAGTTGACACCGATACCGGCAATATGGCCGCGTATGTTTTAAAAACCGTAGTCAAAGACGTTACAAACCCTTTGCTTGAGGCAAGCGTGCAGGAAGCAAAAAAATTGGGGCAGCCTCATGAAATAGGCGCCGAAGTAAAAATACCTCTTGATACGCAGGATTTTTCGCGTATAGCTGCGCAAACGGCCAAGCAGGTTATCGTTCAGAAAATAAGAGAATCTGAAAGAGATTCTTTATTCGATGAGATGAAAGAAAAGGTAGGGCAGATTGTAAACGGGGTCATATACAGGATAGCCAATAAAAATGTAATTGTCGATCTCGGAAAAACGGAAGCTATTCTCCCTGTAAGCGAGCAGGTTTTCAGAGAAAAATTTACCGTCGGTCAGCATATAAGAGCGGTTATAATAAAAGTAGAAAAAAACATAAAAGGCCCGGGAACCGTTTTATCCCGTGCGAGCACGGAGCTTGTTAAAAGGCTTTTTGAACTTGAAGTTCCAGAAATATATGAGAAAGTCGTGGATATAGTCAATGTCGTCAGAGATCCGGGAATGAGGTCGAAGGTCGCGGTTATATCTCATAATCCGAAGGTTGACCCTGTAGGCGCGTGCGTCGGCATAAAAGGCGCGCGAGTTAAACCTATTATAGACGAGCTCAGAGGCGAAAGAATAGATTTGATTCCTTATTCCGTTGACGCTGCAAGATATATCTCTGCAGCTCTTGCTCCGGCGAAAGTTATTACGGTCGTTTTAATTTCACAGGAAGATAAAAAGGCCGAAGTTTTGGTAGCCGACGATATGTTGTCGCTCGCTATAGGCAAAAACGGGCATAACGTAAGGCTTGCCGCGAAACTTACCGGATGGCACATCGACGTGAAATCGGAAGGCCAAAAGAAACAGGAAAGCGAAGAAAAAGCCGAGCAGCAGACTGAGGCTTTGGAAAAGCTTGAAGGTATCAGCGATAAAAATATAGAAATTTTAGTTAAAGCGGGTTTTACGAACATAGAAAAATTAGCGCAGCTGACAATTGACGATCTTACGACTCTTCCGGGAATAGGCCCTAAGACTGCCGAAAAAATTATCGAAGCCGCGAAAAAAAGTCTTACAAAGACAGTGATTAGTGAATAGATAGTAGTGAGTAGATTTGGAGTGCCTTCGCGCATCTGTAATAAGCGCGGCAAAGCCTCGCACAACAACAACTCCTTACTCATTGCTAACTACTCACTGCTGTTAAAAGGAATACAGCTTATGCCAACAAAACAAGTAAAAACTAAAGAAGCAGACGCCGAAAAAAGCAAGAAAAAAGCTGCGGTAAAAACAAAGGCGGCGGCGCCAAAGAAGAAAACGGCGGTGAAAACAGCTGAAACTCCGGCTGCGAAAAAAACCGTTAAGGATAAAGCCGTTACCAAAAAAGCCGCCGAATCTAAGACGGCAAAGATAAAAAGCCCAAAAACTTCCTCAGATACAAAAAAAACGGTTAAGAAACAGCCTGTGCCCGTTTCGGTTAAGCCGGAAGATGTAAAAAAGGCAAAACAGCCGAAAAAAGAAGAAGCAAAAGAAAAACAAAAACCAAAGACTGCCGTTCCTGAGATTAAACCTGAAATTCCGCCAAAAAAAGAAGAAGCAAAACCTTTGGAACAGGTTAAGCCTGCGGTTGAAAAACAGCCGGAACCGCCTCAGCCAAAGCCGGAAGAAAAAAAAGAGCCGCAGCCGCAGTATATCGGCAAGATCACAATAAATGAACTTATAACGGTAAGAGATTTGGCCGATAAGATGAAGCTTAAAGTCGGAGATGTTTTGAAAAAACTTCTTTCTATGGGAAGTCTCGCGACGATAAATCAGAGGCTTGATACCGACACTGCCATTCTTTTGGCAAACGAATTCGGATATGACGCGAAACTTTCTTCAATATACTCTGAAGAAAAAGTAATCGTCGAAGCTGCAGATCCGGCTTTGTTAAAGCCGCGTCCGCCTGTGGTTACG
>JGI24702J35022_10000211_pt1 | contig 32256 bp, 27 predicted proteins | sample TergutTh196P4_FD_35022 | JGI IMG/M metagenome (IMG submission 35022) | reverse complement strand
GCCGTCCCCTGACATTTATCTTGTTTTTTCCCAATCTTTTTCTGTACGGATACGGTTGGCGGTCGCCCTTTCAATGTCGTAACATATTTCACTGTAAAGGCGCGCGGGGACGTTGCTTAGTTTCATTCTGTCGGCCTCTTTAATCTCATCATAAATGTAGGAACCGTATTGCACTGTGCCTGCTTTATAAAACAAGATGTCATACACAGTGACTTCTTCCGTTGTGTCGGCTCCTACGTATGTACCGCTGAAATTGAGCCAGGCGCCAATACCTTGCTTTTTGTCTTCTTTATAGAAATTACTGTAACCACCGGCATCCTGTATGGAGCCTTTACTCCAACCTAATTTTTGCAGTTTGCCGAGCAAGGAGACGGCATACATGACTGCACCGCCAAACTCAGTGACGGCAACGGCATTTTTTTTATCATCGGCCAGGCGAAACACCGTACGGGAGAGTTGCTCAACAGGCTGTTTTATTTCATAATCAGAGAGTTGTTGCGCCCAAGCAGTTATAAGTTCATCGCCCATATCCAAGGGATGGCAGAGGCCGATAGATACATCATCCGCAATAACAACCACATCTTCCTCTACATTGGTAAAACTGCCGTCTTCCATATAACGGAAGCTGCTTTTCAATTGTCCGTTAGCTTCGTAGACACCCCAGATAAGACCGATAGCAAAAATATTCATAATCGGATTTTCTACAAAGAGCTTAGCCCATTCTTCTTTGGTCCATGTACGGTTGCATGACAGAGCCAACTCTAAACGCAGGCCTTGAATGGAAGCTACTGACTTGAGGCTCTTTTTGATGGTCGAAAAGGTTTCTTTGGCCGCAGCCGCCTTTACAGGGTCATCATTTGCCCCCGGTAAGGGCAGCGATTTTATTTCCTTGCCTTCGACGGTACGGAGTTCAATCTGTAAAGAAGGATTGATTGTAGCGATGAAACTACGGCTACCGTAGTCGATGACCTGTTCGCCCCGGCTGTCAAATCCGAGGTTCGGTACGATACGGTCGCCCAGCACCTCCGGGTCGACGCCAAGCTGTTCGGCAGCAAACTGAAATGCTACCTCACCGGCGCGCTGTACCTGTTTGTTGCTGAATTTTTTCGAGATTGCGTCTACCGTCATAAGTGCAAGGTTTCCTCCTTGCAGCGCCATAGCCCTGACCGCATCCGACGCCAAGGCGCCACGCGATGAATCCGCCCAATTCTGAATATCAGTTTTTAAAGTTCGGATAAAGGCGTCACTGCAGTCTATGGCGGTCAAAACCAGCACTCCCCTATGCTTGGCAGGGGCGTTGTTTTTCTTCCATATTTGATAAAGTTGCTCGCCCAGCAGCCGTAAGTCTTCTTTATGGAGACTCTCCCTTATTTTGGCGGCAGCAGGAGGCAAGGCCATCTCGGTCTGCGTCACAAAGAGGTATATATAGCCTATCACGATACGGTCGTCGGCGAGTGTTTCCATTCCATCCATACGGACTTTAGGCAGAGTCTCAAATTCTGTCCATGCAATGGTTCTAAGGGCGCCGGATGGGATATTCTGTACACAGTAGGCCAATACATTAAAGTCGCCGCTCTCACCGGTTGAACCATCCGTAACTATGGTGTTATAAGATATCATCAGTTTTTCAGCACATTCGCGCACAACTTTTGTCTTACTTTTGACAAGGGGTTCGATTTGTTCTTTCAGTTGATTTTGTGGTGTTAAGTAGGCGACAGCGAGGTCGCGGACAACCTTCGAACTGTCAGAAAGACATTCAATCAACCACTGCGGTTTATAATCTATCTTATCTTTATACACCATTTCCAATATGAACGCCCGACCTTTTGCCGAGGCGGTCTTGAACGCCGTTTCCAATAATTCTGTGCGCTGTCCGGATATACGTTCAATCTGTTTTCTCAGCCATATTTTTTCTTCATCATCCCATGTCTCAATGCAGGTATCAATGAGAATTGCTAACTTGATGTCGACAGGCAGTGCAAGTGCATCTAAGAAATCTTCGGTAGCTTTATTGCCCCGATAGTTTCGCATGCTTTCAAGTGTTCTTTTAAACCAATATATTTGCTTATGTTTCACAGCATAAATAAAAACCCGCTCCGGTACGGCGCTGACAACCGATAACAAGGCGGCAGTCCCTACTATAACATTATAATTACTCAGATCAACCGTGGGTAGTTTCTCGAATGCGACATCGTTTTTGCCCAAGAAATAATCTTCAATAACCGCGTTGTTGTTTTTACCCAGTATATTCTTTACAAATCGTTGTTCATAGTACGCTATTTCATCAAGATGCTTCCCGTTTTCCCAAAACACATTCATCAGCGCTACATTGCCGAGACCTTCGGATATTTTTGAGGCTTTCAACGCTGCATCCTCGTTTTCCAACACTAACTTGTAGAATGAATCATTATATTTCCCGCTATTATCGCTGGCAAAATAGGCCAAGAAACGGTCTTTCGGGTACAGACCTTCCAAAAACAGCGGCAAACAATCCGTATATAAATTTTCACTATTCGTCAATCTAAGAAGGCATAAGCGGGTATTTATGATATATTCGAAAACCTCTTTGTAATCTATATACATTAATATATAGTTTATCAAGTTCAATATCTCCGGACGAGATGGAGAAAGCAGGCAGGCAAAATAAAACAGTTTGCATATAGGCCGCTTAAAATTCTTGTCTATTTTTCCCCAAACGGATGAATCTTTTTTCATTCGTTTCTCAAGTGGCTTAATAAAGGGACTTGAAGCAAAACGCGGCTCCGCCTTTACGGCATCCAACACATCATCATTCCCCTTTTTTGACATATTGATCAACGTCGCACCAATAATAACAATAGCATCGGCAAAATCATCGTTGCATTTAGCCGGATCATGCGTATAAAGATAAACAGTAGCAAAAACACTATAACCAAAGTCCTTATGAATAAGACTTTCAAAAGCGCCGGGATATTTTTTGTGTGTAGCTTCGAAAAAGGATGAATAACTATCGTATCCAAATTCTTTTGACTGTAATTGCCAATAATGCCCTGTCGATAGATGTTCCAGCACATCTACGAGCAATGCACTGATTCCAAGCTCGCTCCCGGCATATATCTCCTCAATAGTCAAATCACCAACCGTTACGGAAGTGACAAAATCAAAGTAGGTATTGATGTTTGTAATTTTCCTCATTAGTTGCAGGAAACGTCCAAGCCTTGGCAACAATTCTTTCTCTTTGGTCACTTCACGACCGATTTCGCGGATTGCCGACTTATGTTCCAAATAACGTACCGGCTTAAGAAATGATTCTAAATTTTCAATTTTCGTTTTTCCCGTCAGATATTCGGCTATCAGTTTGTTTTCTTTGTCTGAATATACGCCGGACGATTGTTTGTTAAGGTAATGCAATAATGATTCCATGATAGTTTCAATTTTATTTGTTTGACATTGTTTCAATGATAAGTAAATCGGCCACCTTGTTATAATATGAAATTGCATCGCAATAAGAGGCAGTCACACTGTTCAGGGCATAGTGTCCTGCAGTAAAGGCTACAAGTCTACTGCTTAAACAATTTAGTAGTTTCGCCCCGCCCGACATCCCCAGTTCCAACGCCCTTTTTTCGCTGTCTCTAAGCGCAGTACAGGTGTTTCTTGCCGAATCGAACCCGCTTTCAAATATTTGATGCAACAGATAGCGGGTTTGTTCAATGTGATCAAATGCAATTTTTAAATCCATAATGATTGTAGTGTATATAGGGTGTAGGACATTCCTTTTGTCCTTTCGTGCTACTTAACCAAATAAATACGGTATTCATGCGTCAAAAAATTTTGTAAAATCCGATTTTTCATTGATTGTGAATAGTTTATCTTCTCCAACGTTTATAATCTCACCGTTCATCCAAATGGCGATCGGAAATATAACCGCTTGAAAATCTTCATCCGGCAAAAAAATACTGACAGTAATGGCATCCGGAACAATCGATTTTCGCACCATGTATTCAAAATTAAGAATGGCAGTCTCATTGATTTTTGAATATCGCAGGGACAGTAACAGTTTGTTTTCATTCTTATCGGATAGTTGAACCGAATAAGTCTGTGTTATTTTGTTAAAGTATCCTTCATGTAAGCCTGAAATCATCAGAACGGTGTAAATCATTCGCGAACTATCTGCCTCCGATGAAAAAAGGCGCTTTATTTTGGAAAAATCATCGAGCACAACCCCTCTGTTCTTATTTACATCGAGTTCGCCTGCTTCGGGTGTACTTGCTTGGAGTTCGCTTACTTGCAGTGAGGTGACCGGTTTCATCAGGAAGGCAGAGGTGTTCGTTGAAGATGAAAGTCGGCTGTTATCACTGATTTTAGCGCCTGTTAATGATAGTTCTGCTTTGGAGATAGCGCCGAGTGAAACCGAGATATTCCATGCGTTCTTTGCTCGCCATATCTGCAAAATCCCTCCTGCGGCCTCTTTCTCCGATTCAACCGGACGTGTCGATGTGAAGGATAATGTCTGTCGGAGGTCAGGAGCATAAAAGAGGGCTGTCACGCCACAAAAACCTGATTTCGCATACCATGGATAAGCGCCTAACCCCATCACACTGAGTTTCGGCAACTCCATATATTGCCGCTTAAATTTCCCTGCCAATATCACAGCGACTTCCATTCCTCCAACTTGGATTTCGCTGCATATCTGATATATACGCGTCAAATTTCGAATGAGAGCGCTTCTGTTGAAACTTGCATTTTTCTGCTCATACAGTGTCAATTCCCTGCTACACGTTTCAAAAAGTCTTTCCAAAACGGCAAATCCTGCACCATGACAAAGCACGGCAAACTGCGCACATTTTTCAGCATACTCAGCAGGCAGGCGGATTAGTCCGATTCGGAAAATCGTTTCAACAAAATCGCTTACATGCGGTATAATCTCAATATTGACATCAGATTCCGTTGTGAAGGGTTCAAACTCCAATTTTCCGGTCTTGTGCTTGATATAATGCATGATCGCTTCAAGGCGGTGACGGCAGTTTTTATTTTTGCAGGAACAAATCGATTCCGTAGTAGAAACACCCGGCAGAAACCTGACCGTGAAAGCGCCATCCATTATTTTCAGGGTAAGGATAGAACTTTCTTCTATTTCGCAGGTTTCACCCGACATTATCTTAAACAACACATCGTTGTATACGCTTTTCCCAAACTCCTTGACAAGCATATCCCGTTTATATTCCAGCAAATAGTTGAATGTTTCAAAAGAACCGCCTTCCATATTCCCCGAAAGCGCTACCACCGGCTCTTGAACGCCTTCCATACTCCCCGAAAGCGTTGTAGCCGACTCTTGAACGCCTTCCATGCTCCCGGCGGCTTCCATCAGCGCCATTATCACATGTTTGCAAATCGTGCGAGAAGGGCATGAACACTTATAATTACCTAAAGAATTGGATATCGTTACGCTTGTACCATCGTCAAACGTTGCTTCCAGCACGGTATTGTCCAAACTTAAACGAATACCGGAAGCGGCAAGGTCCTTTTGCGCCCGATTAACAAGGCCCTTGTTGGCAATTCCGATCAGGTAAGCTTCGTCGATAATGCTAAGTTGTTCTTTAAGAGCAGGCATAAATAATAATGATTAATGATTAATTTAGCTTCTTTCGACCTCATTTCATTGATTCCGAAATCCATAGAGCAAGTGAACCGGGCGTTACCGAAGCAACTCTGGCGCCTAATCCAGCCATGATTTTAGCGGCGTTTTTATCAAACATACCTTGTGACTGCTCGTCCATCCCGGTCAGGATGAAAAGACGGACACCGGTCTCGATGATTCTTTTCGCCGAAGAATACATGTTGTGGTATCCCGCCCCGTCGCAGAGGTCGGTCACCATCACCATCAGCGTACGTACCGGCGTTTCTATTAACGTTTCACAATATCCCATCGCTTTGCCGATGTCAGTACCTCCTCCGAGTTGAACGCTCATCAACACATCAACGGGATCGTCTACATAGCCCGTAAGATTCACCACTTCGGTATCAAATATCACAAGGTTGATCCGCAAGATAGGCAGCTTCACAAAAATACTTGCCATTATGGCAGAATAGATAACCGACTCCAGCATACTACCGCTTTGATCAACACAAATAATGATGTTCCATGGGTTAAAACGCTTGATGCGGGGGTTGAAATAGATCGTATGAGGGATAATGGTCTTTAGGTTGGCGTCAAAGTTTTTCAGGTTTTTGCGAACTGTCTTTTTAAAGTCGAGGTTCTTACTGATTTTGAACGTTGTACTCTCAGAACGGTTGATTTTTCCTGAAAAACTACGTTGTATATCGTTTTCGAGTTTTTTTGTCAGTTCATCAACTACCTGCCTTACAATCCGTTTTGCTGTTTCTACCACCTCGCCTTTCATCCTGTTTTTCAATGCAAGGATATTTTTCAAGAGATTCATGTTAGGTTGCATGCTTTCCAGCACTTTTTTGTCGGTCAGGATTTCGGCTAACTGGTACCTGTCTAAGGCATCGTTTTCCAAGCGTTCCACCACTTCTTTTGGGAACACGTTGCGGATTTTACGAATCCATTCCGGGACGATCATTTGGGAGGGGCCGAGCGATCCTTCCTGCCGGACACCTCTGTCATCACTATATTCTCTACTGTAGAGGAAATCCAGCAGGTCATCAATTTCACGAAATCTAAAATCATCACCTCCCTCCATTCCTTTCATGGAAGAAAGTGTTTCTTCTGAAAATGACCCCAGAATCAACCGCCATCTGTTTATTATTTCTCTATCGTTCATTGTAAATTATCAACGTTCAATAAAATTCATGGCTTTGCGGTCGATTTCAATCATAAGTTTGAGCGCTTTTTCATCAAGTGCGGGAAGGCTATTAAAAGCGAGTTCATAATCATTTAGTCCCATGATTTCCATTGCTTTTCGTGCGACGCGGTCAATCTCTCTGGGAGAAAAAGAGGTGAATGAGAGGCGTAAGTCCGGCAGCAATTTGATAAAATCGTCGTAGGCCATATTTTTGACGACGTTGTTCAGGCCTTCGATAAAGCCGTTTTCGTAAAATATGAGGTCTTTCGCTGTCAGAAAAAGCCCTCGCAGAAATCGGCCGGACATGGCAAGAACGTTGTCTGAAGCTGAAAAGTAAGCATTTGAACGCTTCAAGGTCTCCTCTAAGGTGAGTTTTGATGCGTTGTACAAGAGACCGGTGGTTGCGCCGTCTAATGCGGGCGGGGTATTCTGCTTCGTAATCAAGTCTTCGAGCGCCGTCAGTAATGAGGCGGCGTCATCTTTCTTTGAAGCTATCCGGTACAACATTTTAATTGATTGGGCAAGGTTGAAATCTTCTTTCTCGTCATTAGTAGAGAGACCTTGAATCATGGGCATAATTCTATTAAGCGCCTGCTCTTCTGCGGATTGTAGTTTGTCTAACTGCCGGATACGAAGTATGTGTTCGATACCGCGTAGAAATGACAACCGCTCGATGCAATTTGCAAGGGAGACAAATGAATGGTCGTTGTTGATTGCTTCTACTGTCACATCAATGAGCCGTCGTGCTTGTGAAAAGAGCGCCATGACCCCTGCTTTGACTAAAAGCGCCGCTGCATCAGCCGACGAATGGCAATGGTTTCTCACAAGGTCAGAAAGCATTGATTCACAAGCCTCTACAACTGTACCGCCTAAGTGGGATTTCTCAATCAGTGCAGAAGTAACCCGTCCGGAATAGGAGTAATCCCATTTTTCGCGGATGAGACGGGCGTCGGTACGCTTCTCGTAGTCAGGGCCGCCCGTCTTTTTGGCGTAGGGAATGTTTAAGAAGCACAAGCGGTGAAGAAAGACTGATTGTTCGCGGTGACGCGGTTTTGATATGATGTCCAAGGTCAAGGTTTTGTTGATCGAGGTAGCGATGTCCATTCTAAATGATTTGGCCGTTTTCTCAAAGTCCGACACGATAGGCGGTACTGGGGCGTCTTGACTTACTTTGCCATTCTTTTCACCGCGTAGGAGTTTTATAGCCTCGTTCATAACAAATGAAGTAGAGAGGTTTAGTTCTCCCTTGATAAAGCAGGAGCGTATCCCATCTAATAATTCGTAGACACCCGGCTGGCTTTTGTCACGTAGATAGGCTAATCCCAAACCCATGGCAAATGCGGCGGCTTCTTCGGAAAGTGAGATGTTTTCGCGGTTCTTGCGTAAAACCTTGGATAGTTTTGTGATATGGGTCAGCGTAGATTTCCGGAAATAATTGTCTTCGCCGGAAATCAGGTTATTATACAACACCTGATAGTATCCCGGATAAGGCATGCCGCTTTCATAACCGGTTAATTGGTCGCACTCCTCAAACGAATACGGGATAAGATACGCATGGCCGGAAACGGGTTTAACTGTTTCTATCTTTTTCTCTTTGATAAGTTCCATTAATGCTGTGGTATGAAAACCGCCGGTAACGGCAAGGATGCGTTTGTACTTTCCGCTGTGGCTTATGATTTTCTCCGCCATAAACGCTTCTCTCGCCGGGTTCTGTTCTTCTTCAAGAAGTTGTGCAGGGTAATCGATCCGTGAATAATAACACAGAGTCAGCATATTTTTAATAAATGTTACGGTGTCGATACCGGCTGCCGGTATCTCAAACAGTTTCTCCCATAGTTCGCCGTAATTGCGACAGTTTTCTTTTTCGCATAAAGTTTCAACATAACGGCTCCTCGCAAGATAATAATCATCATAATAAGTTTTTCGGTCTCCGGAAGTGTTTTTTTTCTCAATGGCTTCTTCGCCTAAGACAAAACTTCCATAAGGCATGTCAATGAAATGCACAGGGATACTTTTTTCAAGGGCAGATTTCATCGCAACAAGTTCGGGAGAATAATCTAAAAGGGGGTAATAACAGGCATGTCGATTCTCATTGTCCTGAAACGAGTAGTAGATTGAAACCGGCGGTTCGGCGCTGTTCAGACAGGGAATCAACGAATCGGTGTCGCTCGGCCCTTCGATAAGTACACAGTCGGGATTATATAGTTCAATGGCCTTTTTTACATGAAAAGAACAGGCTGGGCTGTGGTGGCGTATAGGGAAAAAAGCCACCGGCGCATCCGGGGAAAAAACATGATGTAACAGGTCTTCTATTTGACCCATTTCCTTGTATACCTGGGGCAATATGTTTTCTATTTGACCCATTTCCTTGCATCATAGAAGTCGTTCCAGAGGCCCCCCTTTTCTTTACTGCGCATTTTAACTACCGAGTTAAAATAGGATTTCAGTTTCCCTACATCATCTCTGTTCTCTTTGACCACTGCACCCATGAGATTCTGTACTACATAATCCACCGACAGGTTACCTTTGTTATAATAGAACCCAGTCAGTGCGGTCTGGTAATATACGGACACTGCTTCTGCAGTGCTCATCACCGCTGTGGGAGGGTCTATTTTGACGCCTTCAGCGCTTAACCCCTCCCTTAGTTCATGGAAAGTGACGGCAATGAGTTGGATAATATCTTTATTTATAAGTTTCCCTGCCTCGCTGCCGAGCATGGTAACACACTGCTCCTCGATAATCCGACATTCCAACGCTACATTATTAACCGGAAAAACAGTTTCAAAGTTAAACCGCCTTTTGAGTGCGCTCGACATCTCATTGATGCCGCGGTCTCTCGTATTGGCCGTACCGATAATGTTAAAACCGGGTTTGGCAAAGAGGAATCCTTCCTCTCCCAGTTCGGGAATGGAGAGCACCTTATCACTCATCACACTGATGAGCGTATCCTGAATCTCACTGGGACAGCGGGTGAGTTCTTCAAAACGGGTGATAAGACCCTTTTCCATCCCAATGTAAAGCGGCGCCGGGACGAGTGATTCCTTCGAGGCGCCTTTGGCAAGGAGCAGCGCATAATTCCACGAATATTTGATGTTGTCGTCGGTGGTACCGGCCGTACCCTGTACAGTATTGACGCTGGTACCCGAAATAGCCGCCGAAAGCAGTTCCGAGAGCATGGTCTTGGCGGTTCCAGGTTCGCCTACCAACATGAGACCTCGGTTGCCGGCCAACGTGATGATACAGCGTTCGACTAATGCGTCATCGCCATAGTACTTCTGGGGTATAATAAATTTTATACCTTTTTCGTTTTTGCTGCCCAAAATAAATGTGCGTACCGCTTTAGGGCTTAACAGCCAGTTTTCAGGCTTAGGGTTGTCCTTGTCGCTTTCCCGCAACGTTTCAAGCTCCGCCTTATACAACACCTCTACAGGCGGTTTTATCAAAAATTTTTTTTCTGCCATAATTTTTCTGGTATAGGAAAACCTCAATGTATTTTTACAAACATCTGCAAAAATACAATTTTTTTCGGAATACCGGTTTTTGTTTTTATTTTTTTTAAAAAAAAACTGAAAACTTTTGACTGAAAACTGAATTTACCTTCGTGCTAAAAAAACAATTTTTGTATCTTTGCGGTTGTGATGTGACAGTCCTCATGCGGGATTGCGATGTAATGCAAAAAAATATGAGAAAAAGAATAACACGACGCGAATTTTTCAAGACAGCCTTCGGAACGGGACTGTTGATTGGCTGCAAATCAATGGTACTCGGAACCGGTCTGTTGAATAGTGGAAAACCAATGGCCTTAGCTCCCAAAAAAGGGATAGGTTATAGCCTTGACGTTCAATTATATAACAATCCGCTCCCCATTGCTCCCGGCAATCCGTCGATTCGGTTTCACGACAATCGGTGTATCTTATGTGGTGATTGTGCGGAGTTTTGCCGAACCAAAATGACGGTATACGAACAAGTTTCATCGCTGCCGGACGAAGAGGTTTGTATTCGGTGCGGTCAGTGTACGATAGTCTGTCCGGAGCATGCACTTACGGAAAAATATCATTATCAAGAAGTTGCAAAGGTTATTGCTAATCCGGATAAAATCATGGTAGCATCGACCTCGCCTGCCATTCGCGTCGTCCTTGGCGAGATGTTTGGTCTTGCGCCGGGAACAAACGTGGAAGGTAAAATTGTTGGGGCGCTGAAACATTTAGGCGTTGAACATGTGCTTGATGCAACTATTTCTGCCGACTTGGCCGTTATGGAAGAAGCGACGGAACTTATGCAGCGAATCGAAAGCCGGGGTGTTAAAAATCTGCTACCAATGTTTACAAGTTGCTGCCCGGCATGGGTGCGTTTTGTAAAACTGTTTTATCCGGCTCTTTTGCCGAACTTATCGACTGTCAAAAGTCCCTTAATGATGCAAGGGGCATTAATAAAGACCTATTATGCTCAAAAGACAGGTATTGACCCTGAAAAAATCGTGCATGTTGCGCTGACACCCTGTACGGCGAAGAAAGAGGAAATACTGTGGGACGGGATGAATGCCGCCGGCATTTCACTGGGGAATCCGGACATGCGCGATGTTGATGTCGCTTTGACTTGCCGCGAACTTGCTTATCTGTTGAATGATCTAAAAGTGGATTTCCCGCAGATGCAGGATGAATCGTACAGTTCGTTTATGGGAAAGGGAAGTGGCGCAGGTATGATTTTCGGCAACACCGGAGGTGTCATGGAGGCGACGCTTCGCACAGCCTACAAATTACTGAACGGTGGTAACCCACCTGCCGACTTTCTCGACCTGCAGGCTGTACGCGGTTTCGACAATGTGAGACAAGCGAGCATCGAACTCGGCAAGCACAAGTTGAATGTAGCAGTTGTTCATGGCATTGCCAATGTACGACCGCTGCTTGAAGAGATACAAAACGACAGACAAAAATTCGATTTCATAGAGGTCATGGCTTGTACTGGCGGCTGTATCGGCGGCGGCGGACAACCCATCAACCGTACAATAGATGCCATGGAGTTAAAACAACTTCGCCTGAATGCACTGTATCAGCGGGATGTTAATCAGGAAATCCGTCTAAGTTGTGATAATCCCGAAATAAAGGCGATTTATGATGAATTTCTTGACAAACCGTTTGGGAAAAAATCGAAAGAACTGCTACACCTAAGACCGAAATGACAAAGAAAAATTTTTTTATTTCAAAAATTTTTCTTTCCTTTGCACCTGATTAGGATTATAAATTTGATTTTTTATATTAGTTTGAGATGTATTATAAAGTATTTTTTTTAATGATGAGTATGATGATTACAGGAATTTTACAGGCACAAACAGGGTTCCATGACTTTAAGGTTACTGATATTGACGGTAATGAGTTTGACATGTCAAGCCTGAAAGGAAAAAAAGTATTAGTAGTGAATGTGGCGTCTAAATGCGGATTGACGCCACAATATTCCAAGTTGCAGCAGTTGTACGAAAAGTATGCGGATAAAAATTTTGTCATTATCGGATTCCCCGCTAACAACTTTCGCGGGCAGGAACCCGGAACAGATACAGAAATAAAAGAGTTCTGCTCACTTAATTACAATGTGACATTTCCATTGATGAGCAAGATTGATGTGGTTGGCAAAAAAAAGGCTCCGATATATCAGTGGCTGACGGAAAAAGCAAAGAACGGAAAAAGGGATGCGAAAGTTGAGTGGAATTTTCAGAAATTTATGATTGATGAAAACGGTAACTGGGTAGATTTTGTATCCCCGCGCGAAGACCCCTTCAGCGAAAAAATCGTGCGTTGGATTGAAACGGAATAGAAATGTTTGCATCTTAATTCAAAACAATAAAAAAAGAAAAGAGTTATTTGAAAACAGTTGATGATGTAGAACGAGCGGTCGTTATTTTTAGAAAAGCAGAATGTTCATGGCTGGAGACGTCGTTCACTATTGGAGAAACAGATTCTATAGAATCTATTCTTGAACAATATAATGATTATTCATACGTATTAGATGAGGAAACGGGAAGATGGGGATACTATGCTTATGAAGAGAACCAATTATACGATTTGGAAGAAACATTGATCGAAGAAGAAAACGAAGACGAAGACGACGACGAAGACGACGAAAGATAAACAGAGCCAACACCAATGTCGCCACTAATCGCCTGTCATGCATACGGCAAACTGAAGCATTGCACCCTTTCGTTGATTTTTTTTGCAATGAAACGAATTATTCTTACTTTTGCACAAAAAATGTAGTATGCTTGAAACGAAGAAAATAATATCGTTGTTTTTCGTGGCGCTCTTTATGAGCTTCTACGTAAGTACGACATTTTTTTCACATTTTCACATCATCAATGGAGCAACTATTACACACTCCCACTTTCATTCCGATGAACATCACGACACCAAAAGCGGAGGTCATGAGAAGAGTAGTATAACGTTGATTGCACAAATATCACATTTTGAATCTATTGATTATTCATGTCTCCTGCTTCCTACCCCACTGCAGTTCCAACTGAACCGCAATAAATTTATTGAAACCACACATTGGGTAGATTCTATTTATTTTCAAAATCTTTCGCTACGAGCGCCACCGGTTGTATAGTTGCCGTATTATGGGAATAGAGTATGCCGCGATTTCAAACAGAGTGTTCTGTCTATGAAATTTCAGACGCTGCATACCCCGATTTTTTATAATCGGGATATATTAGGTTTAACTATATAATCAATCATTTATGCACAAATATTTATTAACGCTTCTATGCGTTCTATTGATACTGGCTTGTGGTAACGCAGGCAAAGATGACGCCATATCTACGGATATAGTCTTGGAAGGCGATACGATTACCCTTAAAGATAACTCACCCATTATCGCGCAATTAAAAATTCGGAAGGCTCAATTACAGGATTTTTCGGCTGAGTTCAGAACGGTAGGAACCGTTCGGCCGGTGGCAGGTAAGCTGGCGGAAATAACTCCGCCTTTTGCAGGACGAATCGTACAATCGTTTGTCAAATTGGGGCAAAAAGTCGATACGGGGTCGCCTGTTTTTGAACTCAGTTCTTCGGAGTTTTTTGAGGCCTTGAAAGCGTACTTTGCCGCACAATCGGCAAACGAAGTAGCTAAGCGGAATTATAATCGCCAAAAGGAGTTGGCAACAAATGGCGTTGCCTCTCAAAAAGATTTAGAAGAGGCCCAAAGTGAGGCAATTATCGCTTTTCAGGAATTTGAACAGACAAAAGCGAACTTACGTATATTCAATATTGATGTAGAGACGTTGCATGAAACGTCTCTACAAATGGGGCAACCGTTACAAGTCGTTACTCCCATTGCCGGTGAGGTTGTGAAATACAATATCACCATTGGAAGTTATGTTAAAGAGGATTCCGAACCTTTAACAGTTATTGCCGACTTGTCAGATGTATGGGTTGTAGCGCTTGTCAAGGAAAAATATTTCGGAGCTATCAAGCAGGGCGACCGCGTAGAGATTTATACCGATGCACATCCCAACAAAATCATTTGGGGTATGATTTATCACATTGGCGAAATATTAGACGAGGAGACGCGTTCGCTCGAAGTGATTGTTGAATGTAACAACGCTGACAGGGAGTTGAAACTTGGCATGTTCTGTGAGACTCATTTTCTAAGCGCTCCCACCAAAGCGATTATTCTACCCGCGACTGCTATTATGCAGGAAAAGGACAATGATTTTGTTTATGTTGAAATCACAAAGGGCAAATTTGTTCGCCGCACTGTGAAAACAGAATCCGTTCACCGGAACGACATACATATCATCAGCGGAGTAAACGAAGGAGAAAGCATAGTCATTGAAGGTGGAGTTTATTTGTAATAAAAAATGAATACATTAATAACCTCCCTCATCCATCGTCGCTGGCTGATGATGTCGATATTTGTACTGCTGTCGGGAGCTGGAATTTATGCTTGGCGGCAACTTTCCATTGACGCCTATCCCGATATCGCAGAGATAACAGTCGGTGTTGTCACACAAGTTCCGGGATTGGCGGCAGAAGAAATAGAACAGCAGATAACCATTCCTCTTGAACGTGAACTCAACGGCACGCCGCGTATGAAAATGATGCGCAGCAAAAATTTTTTCGGTCTTTCAACCATTCTGCTCATCTTCGAAGACGGTACGGACGACTATTGGGCGCGACAACGGGTACAGGAACGCATCAATAACGTTGACCTTCCTTTTGATGTAACGCCCGAACTTAATCCATTAACCTCACCCACAGGTGAGATATTCCGCTATATCGTGACAAATACCGTTGCATGCAACGTCTCTACATTACGGGAGCTAACCGAACTAAACCGCTGGGTCATTATTCCTCGCCTCAAACAGATTCAAGGCGTGGCTGATGTGGCGGGTTTTGGCGGTATTACCACACAGTTTCAGATAGAGTTAGACCCTAACAAACTGATAAAATATAATCTCTCGCTCGCCGAAATCTCCGAATCAATAGCGCTTAACAACTCGAATGCGGGTGGCAGTATGCTTAACCGCGGTGATTTGAGCTATGTAGTACGCGGCGTGGGACTGATACACGACTTGCAAGACTTGGGCAATATCGTGGTCAAAACCGTCGGCGGGACGCCTGTTTATATCAATGATCTGGGCGAACTGAAATATGGAAACCTCGAAAGGAAAGGTATCCTCGGCTTTGTCGACGACCACTTCAATTATCCGGACGGAGTAGAAGGTATGGTACAGATGTTGCGGTATGAAAATCCATCAAAGATATTGAAGCAAATACACGAAGTCATTGATGAACTGAACGCCGACGTCCTGCCCAAGGGTGTAACGATTTATCCTTTCATGGACAGAACGCATTTGGTAGATGCAACCTTGCATACTGTTTCGCATACGTTAATGTTTGGTATCTTGTTGGTTATCGGCGTATTGATAATATTTCTCGGAAGCCCCAAAGGAGCGTTGCTTGCCACGGTTACCATTCCCGTTTCGCTTTTGATTGCTTTCATCCTGATGTTTCTGACCGATATTCCCGCCAATCTGCTCTCTTTGGGAGCGATAGATTTCGGTATTATTGTGGACGGGACTATTGTGATGATGGAAACGATTCTTAAAAAAAGGGAGGATAACCCCGATGAACCGTTGGATGAAAAGACGATCACACAACGTGTGGGCGAAGTGGCTAAACCTATTTTCTTTGCGACGCTCATTATCATTGTCGCCTATCTGCCGTTGTTTGCTTTTAGCAGCGTAGAAAAAAGACTGTTTACACCCATGGCGTTTACGTTGAGTTTTGCGTTGTTGGGCGCTTTGTCGGCTGCGTTGATTCTGATTCCCGGAATGGCTTTTTCAATATACCGCAAACCTCAAAAGGTTTATCACAACCGCTGGCTCGAAAGGTTAACGGAAATATATAAGCATCATACGGCAAAGATTATAGCCGCTCCCCGAAAAATTATCCCTCCCATTGCAATGATACTAATCGTTAACATCGGACTGTCGGTATACATAGGCAAAGATTTTCTGCCTCCGTTAGACGAGGGTAGTATTTGGTTGCAGGTGGCGCTTCCTACCGGTATCTCGCTTGAAAAATCATCCGAAATGGCTTCCGTACTCCGAGACAAACTGAAAAGTTTCGACGAGGTGACATATGTGATGACGCAGACAGGGCGTGATGACGAGGGGGTAGACCCGTTCCCGGCGTCGCATATTGAGATATCGGTCGGACTGAAGCCGTATCAGACATGGACGAAAGGACGTCGGAAATCCGATTTGATAACCGACATGGCGGCCATGGTCGATACGATGCCGGGCTATACCGTCGGTTTTTCGCAACCTATCATTGATATGGTCATGGACCAGATTGCGGGTGCACACAGCGATTTGGCGATAAAAATCTACGGCGAGGACATGAACGAAAGTCGCGCCATTGCAGAAAAAGTGAAGGCGATTGTTGATAATATACAGGGTTCGGCCGATGTGGCTATCGAACAACCCCCGCCTATGCCGCAACTTCAAATCATTGCCGACCGCTCCAAAATCGCCCAATATGGATTGAACGTAGCCGATGTTGGCGAGTTGATTGAGGTGGCTATTGGCGGAAAAGCTATCTCACAGGTATTTATTGACAACCGGGTGTACGACATCACCTGTCGTTACAACGAAACATCGCGTGATACGCCCGAAAAAATCGGGGCTTTGATGCTCTCCTCAAGTTCAGGCGCTATGATACCGCTTTCGGCTGTAGCTGAGATTAAAACAACGACAGGCGCCGCTACGATAACCCGCGAAATGAACCGCCACTTTATGACAGTGCGCGTCAACCTGCGGGGAAGGGATTTGACTTCTTTTACCAACGAGGCACATTCAAAAATTGAAACGCAGATAAGGTACGACCATACCAAGTTCCAAATACGCTGGGACGGTCAGTTGGAAAATCAGCAACGGGCATACAGCCGTCTTGCACTACTTGTGCCTGTGACGCTGGCGGTGATGTTCATCCTGTTATTTTTCACCTTTGGCAGATTCCGTCAGGCAGGGTTGCTTATCGGGATGTTACCTCTTGCGGTTTTCGGGGGTATGTGCGCCCTTGTATTACGTGGGATGACTTTCAATGTGTCATCAGCAGTAGGGTTTATAGCCCTGTTCGGCCTTTCGATACAAAACGGCGTGATTATGCTCTCACACATCAACATATTGAGACAGAGGGGTAAAGAACTTAAACAGGCAGTTATTGAAGGTGCATCACACCGGCTAAGGCCGATGATGATGACCGCCACAGTAGCTATTCTGGGACTGCTACCCGCCTCACTTACAACCAATATTGGCTCCGACGTACAACGACCGTTGGCAACCGTGATAGTCTACGGTCTTTTGGCCGGAACGGTTATCACGCTGTACCTGCTTCCGACGCTTTATTACTTATTGGAAAAACGGCAGTTAAAATCATTTTAAAAAGCGTATCTTTGCAAATCAAAAAATTATAAAATATGACAAAAGCAACAAACATAAAACTTTTTGAAGAAAAGAAAGTTCGCACCGTATGGAACGAAAGCGAGGAAGAATGGTATTTTTCGGTAGTAGATGTAGTTGGTGTTCTGACCGATAGTCCTAATCCTCGAAAGTATTGGAGTGTGTTGAAAACCAGACTTAAACAAGAAGGAAACGAAACGGCTACAAATTGTAGCCGGTTGAAATTAATTATGCAAGACGGTAAAATGCGCCTTACCGATGTGGCTTCTACCGAACAGATTTTCAGAATCATACAATCCATCCCTTCACCCAAAGCCGAACCCTTCAAACAATGGTTAGCAAAGGTTGCCAAAGAACGTTTAGACCAACTGCAAGACCCCGAATTATCAATCGAACAGGCAATGCTGGATTACAAGCGACTCGGTTATTCCGACAATTGGATAAACCAACGCCTGAAAAGTATTGAGATTCGCAAAGACTTGACCGACGAATGGAAAAAACACGGATTGCAGGAAGGAATACATTTCGCCTCACTTACCGATATCATTTACAAAACATGGTCGGGCAAAACGGCAAAGGAGTACAAACAATTCAAAGGATTGAAAAAAGAAAATCTTCGCGACAATATGACTAACAAGGAGTTGGTAATCAATATGCTTGCTGAACTCTCAACCAAAGAAATATCCGAAGTGTCCGCACCTGAAACAATGTCAGAACATGAAAATATTGCCCAACGAGGCGGCAATATCGCCCGCGAAGCACGCCTGAAACTTGAAGCCGAAACAGGTAAAAAAGTAGTCAGTCCGTTAAATATGAAGAATGTGTTGAGTATTGAAAATAAAACGATTTAATGATGAGACATGTAATCCTAATTATATTGATAGCCGGAACGCAAGCCGGAACGCAGACCGTAAACGCACAACGGATTTTGGCTTATGACGAATTTATCCGAAACGTTCGTGAAAATAATATAGCATACATTGTTGAGAAGTACAATATATCTATCGCCGAAGCCAATGCGCAGGCGGCAAAAGTGTTCCCCGACCCCGAACTGTCGCTTGCTTACGAAAACAATCAAGACAGAAAGATGCTAATGGGACAGGCTTATGTTACCGAACTTGGTTATACGCTTGAGCTTGGCGGAAAACGTCGGGCACGCATGAAGGTTGCCCGTAGTGAACAGCAAATAACCGAAGCCTTGGTAGAAGACTTTTTCCGCAACCTACGCGCCGATGCAACGCTCTGTTATTTAGAGACATTGAAACAGAAGCGCCTTGTCGGTCTGGCGCTTTCGTCTTACCACAGCATGCGGGACTTGGCACAAGCGGATAGCCTGCGCCAAGTGCTTGGCGAGATTGCCGAAGTAGACGCCATGCAGACGCGTTTAGAGGCAGCAACGCTGTTAACCAATTATTTGCAAGTCGAAGCAGAGCACAAAAACATGCTTTCCGACTTAACAGTTTTCGAGGGCGGAACAATTGTAGAGACGTTGCACGCAACGTCTCTACGGGACAGTTTAGTGTTGATTATTCGCATATATCAGTTGCCGCAATTAATTGAAATGGCACAGGATAACCGCGTTGATCTGCAAGCTGCTATCCGAAACAAGGAACTCTCGGCAGCAAATGTAAAACTCGCCAAAGCCAACCGGGTGATTGATTTAGGATTGAATATCGGTTTTACGCATAATACCATTGTACTCAATGAAATCGCTCCGGCTCCGCGACATCAGTCCGTTTCGGCAGGCGTCTCAATCCCCCTCAAATTCTCAAATGCAAACAAAGGAGAATTGCGGGCGGCACAGTTCTCAGCACAACAGGCAACAGCAACATATGATGCGGTGTTATTGCAAATTCGCAAGGAAGTCGAACAATGTTATAACAGTTATATCGCGGCTTGCCGTCAGGCTGAGTTATATCAAAACAACGCCCTCGCTGATGCCACCGCCATATTAGAAAAGAAAAAATACAGTTATTCGCGTGGGGAGACCTCGCTTTTAGAGGTATTAAACGCCCAACGTACCGCTAATGAAGTATTTCAAAATTATTACGAAGCGCTTTTCAATGCCAATACCTCGCTTGTCGAGTTATGCAGAGCGGCAGGGATTTGGGATATTGAGTTTTAGTTAATATTTTAAAAAGTTTTACCTTTGCTCATAAAAAAACATAATAAAAATAATTATTTAAAAAAAATAGGAAATGACAGAACATAGTATTTGGGTCGCCTTCGCGTTGACCATGATTGCAGGTCTATCGACAGGTATCGGCAGTTTGATTGCCCTGATAGCCAAACGTACCAATACGAAATTCCTGTGTGCATCGTTAGGTTTTTCGGCTGGGGTGATGCTTTATGTATCATTCATGGATTTACTTCCGATTGCCAAGGAAGAATTGGTATTACATGTCGGCGAAAGAATGGGGATGTTGAGTTTGATTCTTGCCTTTTTTGGCGGGATGGGATTGATTACACTGATTGACTTTCTGATACCTGAGCCTAACAATCCCCACGAATTGCAGGGCATAGAGGAAATGAATAATCCCAAAAGAAAACAAAAGTCGCTACAACGTATAGGAATTGTCGTTGCGATCTCGCTATGTATCCACAATTTCCCCGAAGGTATTGCTACCTTCACAGCGGCGATGAGTAGCGGCCTTTCGGTAGCAATACCAATTACCCTTGCCATAGCTATCCATAATATCCCCGAAGGCATTGCCGTGTCGGTACCTATCTACCATGCTACAGGTAACAAACGGAAAGCGTTCTGGCTGTCGTTCCTGTCGGGGCTGGCTGAACCCTTGGGCGCCCTGTTGGCCATCTTTCTTTTTAAGTCTTTCTGGTCGCCGCTATTAAATGGCATCATCTTGTCGTCTGTTGCCGGTATCATGGTATACATTTCATTAGACGAACTGCTACCTACCGCCGAAAAATACGGCGAACACCACATTTCCATTTCCGGACTTATAGCCGGCATGATAATAATGGCATTCAGCTTGTATCTTTTTATTTAAGAAATTAACTCACTTTATAAAAATTTTATTGCAAAATATTTGCATGTAAAAAATATTTGCATTTACTTTGCAGCGAAAAACTTTTCTCGGTTAATGAAACAGAAGAAAATTCAATGACAGTATTGTTTATAACCCATTAATAAATGAATTAGCCATGGACAAGAAAAAATTAACAACAATTTCAGGACGTCCTGTAGCGGACAATCAGAACGTTCAAACAGCAGGACAACGTGGTCCAATGCTTGTACAAGACCCTTGGTTTTTGGAAAAACTCGCCCACTTCGACCGGGAAGTAATCCCCGAACGCCGTATGCATGCCAAAGGGTCAGGCGCTTACGGGACATTTACCGTGACGCATGACATCACACAGTTTACCCGCGCCTCTATTTTTGCTGAGGTAGGCAAAAAAACAGACTGTTTTGTTCGCTTCTCAACCGTAGCCGGCGAACGTGGTGCAGCCGACGCAGAACGCGATATTCGCGGATTTGCTATCAAGTTTTATACCGATGCGGGCAACTGGGACTTGGTAGGCAACAATACGCCCGTGTTTTTTCTGCGTGACCCGCTCAAGTTTCCCGACTTGAATCATGCCGTCAAACGCGACCCGCGTACTAATCTGCGCAGTGCAAACAACAACTGGGATTTCTGGACGCTCCTGCCCGAAGCGCTCCATCAAGTTACTATCACGATGAGCGACAGAGGTATCCCCTACTCCTATCGACACATGCACGGATTTGGAAGCCATACGTTCAGTTTCCTCAATAAAGAAAACGTCAGAACATGGGTTAAATTTCACCTGAAAACATGTCAGGGAATAAAAAACCTCACCGACGAAGAAGCTGAAGCTACCATTGCCAAGTGCAGAGAATCACATCAACGTGATTTATACTTTGCCATAGAAAAGGGTGATTTCCCGCGTTGGGAGTTCAAAATACAAGTGATGACCGAAGAACAGGCCGACGCTTACCGTATCAATCCGTTTGACCTTACTAAAGTATGGTCGCACAAGGAATTTCCTTTGATTGATGTGGGTGTTCTCGAACTCAATAAGAACCCCGAAAACTATTATGCCGAAGTGGAACAGTCTGCTTTTAATCCGATGAATGTAGTCGATGGCATAGGATTTTCGCCCGACAAGATGTTACAGGGGCGACTGTTTTCGTATGGCGATGCGCAGCGTTACCGTCTGGGTGTAAATCACAACCTGATTCCAGTCAATCGTGCGCGCTGTCCTTACCATGCCTATCACCGCGACGGTATGATGCGGACGGACGGAAACTACGGCTCTACATTAGGATACGAACCTAACAGTTACGGCGAATGGCAGGAATCACCCGATACAAAAGAGCCGCCCCTCAAATTGCATGGGGATGCGTACAACTACATCGAACGGGAGTACGATGACGACTATTACAGTCAGCCAGGCGACCTGTTCCGCCTGATTTCACCAACGCAAAAACAGATACTGTTTGAAAATACCGCCCGCGCCATGGGTGATGCCGAGTTGTTCATCAAACAACGACACGTCAGAAACTGCTACAAAGCCGACCCTGCTTATGGCGAAGGAGTTGCCAAAGCACTCGACATTCCGTTGGAAGAAGCGCTCAATTCAACGAAATAAAACAAGCCCCCATGTAGATGAGAGAGATTTTTTGAAAATGAATACAGGAAACATTATTAATAAGGTGGGATTAAGAGCGACGCCGCAACGTAAAATGATTTACGAACTAATGATGGAATTAGGTCATAGCTCGATAGATGAAATTATTTCAAGGGTGCAGCAAAAAAATCCGGAAATAACCATATCTACTGTTTACCGTATATTAGATTCTTTTTACGTTACAGGTCTGTTGTCGAAAATGAATCATCCGAGCGGGAAATACTATTATGATATTACCCCTTCCGAACATCACCATGTCTTTACAGACAAAGAAGTGATTGACTATGTCGACCCCGAACTAACGGAAATGATTATCAATCACCTGAAAAGCAATTTTTTTAAAAATATAAACATTGAAAAAATCTCTATTAATATCATAACTTCTTCGTATGGCAACGGCAACAGAGGCAGGTTCAATCATCAAATCAAGGAAACTTAACCATGTCGGAACAAACCATTTTGCTCGCTTTCGGGTTGACAATGATTGCCGGACTTTCTACGGGTATCGGTAGTTTGATTGCCCTTATTGCCAAACGTACGAACTCTAAATTTCTGTGTTTCTCACTTGGTTTATCGGCTGGAGTGATGCTCTACGTATCGTTTATGGATTTAATACCTGTGGCAAAGGATGAGCTTTTTTCACATTTCGGCACAAAAACAGGAACAATGAGTCTGATTCTTTCCTTCTTCGGCGGGATGGGACTGATTACATTGATTGACTTCGTGATACCCCAAAATAACAACCCGCATGAAATGCAGGGCGTTGAGGAAATGGGTAAATACAACAACCGGAAAATAGCGTTGCAACGTACAGGAATTATCGTTGCGCTGTCGTTAGTCGCACATAACTTCCCGGAGGGGATTGCCGCTTTCACTACGGCAGTGAACAGTGGCCTTTCGGTAGCGATACCAATTACACTTGCCATAGCTATCCATAATATCCCCGAAGGCATTGCCGTGTCGGTACCTATCTATCATGCTACAGGTAACAAACAGAAAGCGTTCTGGCTGTCGTTCCTGTCGGGTTTGGCTGAACCGGCGGGCGCCCTGTTGGCCATCTTTCTTCTTAATTCTTTCTGGACGCCGCTATTAAATGGCATCATCTTGTCGTCTGTTGCCGGTATCATGGTATACATTTCATTAGACGAACTGCTACCTACAGCCGAGAAATACGGCGAACACCATATATCTATATCAGGACTTATAACCGGCATGATAATTATGGCATTTAGCTTGTATCTTTTTATTTAATATTTATCAACCATTAATAAATCGTATGAATACAAAGTTTTATAAAATATTTAAATTGAAGTGTGTCATAGACCGCATAATTTCGCGCTCGGTATGGTCGCAGATTGCCGGGTTGGCGTTGGTTGTCTTGGTTGTTTTTGTTTGCTTGTTTGTGTGTAGTCTGTGGTTTCATCCTGTCAGGTGTGGAGAACCGCGGATTTGGAATGTACTTAGCCATTTTATGAATCCCGGTGGGTTCAACAGGGTAGGTGACGGAAATAGCAATCTGTTGGTTTTTTTCGCCGACATTCTCGGAATGATTTTCTTGAGCGGCATGTTGATTGCCGTATTGTCGAATATGCTCCAACGACGGGTGGACAGGGTAAAAAGCGGACAAGTATACTACCGTTTCTCCGGACATTTCGTGATTGTAGGTTACGACAAAATGACAATCAGCCTGACCAAACAACTTGCCGAAAGGTATCCGAAATGCGACATCGTCCTGCAAACCATACAGGATGCGTCAAAGGTGCGACACGAACTGTTTTCGCATGTAAGCCGTACAATCGAAAACCGGATTACCATCGTGAGCGGAAACCGTAACTCGAAAGAAGACCTTGAAAAGTTGCGCGTGATACAATGCCTGGAAATTTTTCTTCTCGGCGAAGATGAAGAGTACGATCATGACTCGTTAAACATTGATTGTTTGAAAATTATTGCTGAATTGTTAGGTAATAAAAAGGACATTTCGCACAAACGTTGCAATGTGCTTTTTGAGTATCAGAGCACATTCAGTATATTCCAACGGCAGGATTTGGAGGAAATCAAATCGCAGATTGACTTTGTTCCATTCAACTTCTATGAAACATGGGCGCAGAAAATATTTGTGGACGGCAAATATACAAGCCCCGACAACAAGGACGTAATAACTTACATGCCGTTAGACGGGAAATGTATAAATGCCAAATCGCCACACACGGTGCATTTAGTCATTGCAGGCATGTCGCGCATGGGTATTGCACTGGGTATTCAGGCTTCACACCTGTGTCATTTTCCCAATTTCGTCAACGATAAATCCAAAAAAACACGAATCACTTTTATTGACGAAAATGCCGACCGCGAAATGAATTACCTGAAAGGCCGGTACAGGAATTTGTTGAATGAAATAACGCATTCTTTTGAAGATGTAATAAAACCAGCCAACAATAAAAAGTGGGATTCGGAAGCTATATTTACCGATATCGAATGGCATTTCATCCAGGGTCGCATTGAACATCCGAATGTACAGCAAATGATCGATAACTGGTGTAGGGAAGCAGACCGCTTGCTAACGATTGCGATATGTTTTGAACATCCTCCCACAGCCATTGCCGCCGGATTGTATCTGCCTGATGCGGTGTACGACAGGGAAATACCCGTACTGATCCGTCAGGAAACATCGTACTCTACGCTATCCATGCTGGAAAAATCCAAACGTTACAAAAATGTAAAGCCTTTCGGTATGCCGGATAACTGTTACGACCTTGACCGGGCTGACGATAGGTTGCCAATGATGGTCAATTATGTGTATGACTGTTTATTTCCTAACGATCATGCGATTCCTGAAACTTTTCCCGAAAATAAAATTGTTGAGAAATGGGGAAAATTACAGACGGCGCTTAAATGGTCGAACCGGTATAATGCCGATATGGTAAAGATTAAACAAAGGTCATTCGACATTAATCCCCGCATGCGCCTTGATGACGATAAGATCATCGAACTGATGGCGGCAGTGGAACATAACCGATGGAATATCGAAAAATTGCTGATGGGATACCGTACAGTCAATCCGGAAGAGAAAATAGAAATCGCAAAAAATAACGACTTGAAAAATACCCTCAAAAATATTCATTTTGTACATCCTGATATTTGCGCATATAAAGATTTGCCTGATGATGTCCGCAAATATGACAAGGGTATTTCCAAAGCGCTACCTGTCATGCTAAACGAACTTCAAAGAATTCATAAACAATAATAACTGATTCACCATGTATACCCCTCAACCGCTTGACACTTCCGATATCCTGCTTTCACCTGAACTTTTAGAGCTAACCGAAAAAATAGCCGCTAATGTCCATGATGTATGGGCAACCGGTCGTATTATCGAAGGATGGCGATACGGCAAAGAACGCAACGACGAAAGAAAAGAACATCCGTGTCTTGTCTCTTTTGACGAATTGCCTGAACACGAAAAGGAATACGACCGCAATACAGCGATGGAAACGTTGAAATTGATTCAAAAATTCGGATTTATCATTCAAAAACCATGTTAATTGGCCTTGTTATTGCGTTTTCGGCCTGCAGCAAACCTTTCGTACCCTTATAACCATATATTACTTTTCAAAACGCTAAAGTGGCCGACCCTTTCTTTTAGCAATGAAATAGCCGGCTAATGCGGCTAATATGCAGATTCCTACCCATAAGTTTAGCGTTGGCGATTCACTGAACCCAAAATAAAGCATGAAAAGTGATATCACAAGAAAAAGACCGGCAGCTATCAGGGTCATCAGAGCAGGTCGCGGATACTTCCTGCTAAAGCATATCCGAAATAACGAAAACACGGTAAGAGCAGAAAAAAGTGTTAGGATTGCGCCAACATTCCGGAGCACTTCCTGTAGTTGGTATACCAGAACTAAAAACAGCGCAATTGCTCCCTGCAGCAGTATGGCGCCAACCGGTGGTTTGCCTTCTTTTCCTTTTAATACTGACGGCAAAAAACCGTCATGTGCCATAGCAGCGTAAACCCTTGGGCCAAGAAACGTCATGGCGCTGGTCGAAGAAATAAAAGCGATTATTGCAAAAACAGACATGCAAGCAGCGCCTGTGTTACCTAATATGTTTTTCATGATGAGATGTCCGAGCGTAACACGGTCAGTTTCATACGTAAAAACGATGGTAGATTGTTCCGGGGTTAGATTAGCAACAAAAATCCAGTTAATAAACAAATAGAGGATGCCGACGACAAGACAACCCAACGCCATCGCACGCGGAACATCGCGTTTAGGATTATTAAATTCGGAAGCAGCATAAATCGCTGCGTTCCAGCCGCTGAAAGCAAAGACGATGTAAAACATGTTTTTCATGAAAGAACCGACAGGAAATCCTTTCGATTCATTTGGCGGCGTCCACTCAGGCCATGTGTTGTTGCCGTAAATCAACCCGGCGATGATGAATCCGACAACAAGAATTATTTTCACTGCAACTAAGGTGTTCTGAGCTGTTATGGATGTTCGCATACCAATCGCATGAGCCGCTGTCAGTGAAGCTATCACTATCACGGCAACCCATGTCACATTGACGCCGGAATGTAAAGTAGCAGCGAAAGCGCCCACCGACATGGCGCTGACCGCTATGGGCGCCGAAAACCCAACCAACAAAGACGCCCAACCCGCAAGGTATCCAAGAGCGGGATGTATCAGCGTAGAAAGAAAACGATACTCGCCACCGGACTGTGGCACAAGCTGTACAATACCTGAATAAGCCTTCGCTCCGGTCATTGCAATCAACATCCCTATGACCCAGGCAAACAGAATCTGCTGGGGATTCAAATCCTGAGCCATAAAACCGGTGCTTAGAAAAACCCCGGCGCCAATCATGTTGGCAACCACCATCCCCATTCCGGAAAACAAACCTAATCGCTTTTGTTTCATACAAGATAATAACTGAAACTATCTAACAGCTTTCCAAGCGCCACCACCGACAAGTGTCCCTGAAATTGTATTGCCGCTTACCGTACCTGTATACTCCGTTTCACCGACCTTAAAACTGATCTTGTCTCCGTTCAGTTTTCCTGCAACATCCTTACTTTCATCTCCTATAATCAGTGTTCCGGTAATTTTCTGAAACTCCTGTGTGAATCTGATTACTCCTCCTTCAATCTTCCAGTTTCCGTCTACTTTGGCCGGAACTATCCAGAGATGAGCTGTATTCCAGTAGGTTTCGTCAACGCTCTGTATGGTCGAATCAGGCTCCCAGTCACTCATGTTGAAAGTGTTGGAAACGATACGTGTACCCGGCTTCATCTCTAAAATTGTTGGTCGTAACCTCAGATTAAGCTCCGACAACAGAAATAGTGTTATCACGGTCGCTTTTGAAAAATCAGTTTCGAAAATGTCAGCTTTTTCAAATTTAGCTCTGGCACTCACCCCTTCTTCTTTGGCATTACGTCTGGCTAACTCCACCATATCGGGATTATACTCTATTCCTAACGCCGTAGCACCCCTTTTTGCCGCAGTAATCACAAGACGTCCATCGCCAGACCCTAAATCAATGACATAATCAGCGGAAGTGACTTTCGCCAAACTGAGCATTGTATCAACAAGCGCTTGCGGGGTTGGCACCCATACCACATCTTTGCCCTCCTGTCCGCTATGTGGCGTAAATGTCTGGTCCTCAACCTGAGCTGATACGCCCATAACTGCAAATAACACACTTAATGCAATCGCAAAACAACGATTAAAATGGATTCGTTTTTTCATAGCTATTTTCATTTTATAAGTTAAAATTTTTAAATTTTTTTGAATATGCACAAGGAATTTTTGACAAAGATAGCACAAGTAGAACGCAATAACAAATTATACCCCATAATTTTCGTTTTTCAGAAATGGACAACAATTCGGAATGAAAAAATTACAACTTGATCTTTAACATGTCAGCCGTAATCTGCTATGGACTTTAAGAACCTGATTACAATGGCATTAGGCAGTAAAATACGTCAAAATGGTTGTAGAATTGGTAACATTGAAAAACTTTTTTGCAAAATATTTGTAAATATATTTTATTATTTATTTCTTTGTACGTCAATTTACGGTTTTGGCAAATGATCGATGAGAGATTTTTTAAAAAGCAAGATTGAGGGTTATCAAACATAAATAATTGATTATAAATGAAACATGTCATTATAGGAGGAGTAGCAGGAGGTGCAACCGCAGCGGCGCGAATACGCCGAGTAGACGAATTTGCAGAAATCATCCTGTTGGAAAAGGGCAAATATATCTCGTATGCCAATTGCGGACTGCCTTATTATATAGGGGGGGTCATTGAAGAACGTGACGACCTCTTTCTGCAAACGCCAGCCTCGTTTGGGAGACGGTTTAATATTGATGTGAGGGTTGAAAATACGGTTATCGCTGTCAACACTACTGAAAAAACGGTGACGGTTCGGCGTAAAGACCGCAGTAAATATACCGAGACTTATGATAAGTTATTACTTTCGCCCGGCGCTATACCCGTAAAGCCGCCGTTAGCAGGCATTGACCTGGAAGGTATTTTCACCCTGCGCGATGTGACGGATACCGACCGCATTAAAAATTACCTCCATTCACGCCCCGTAAAAAAGGCGGTTGTAGTCGGCGGCGGATTTATTGGTCTTGAAATGGCTGAAAATCTGCACCATGCCGGAGCGGAGGTCTCCATCGTGGAAATGGCTGATCAGGTGATGACGCCACTTGATTTTTCAATGGCCGCACATGTACATCACCATTTGTTACAAAAGGGCGTCACACTTTATTTGGAGCAGACGGTTGAACGCTTTGAACAAAATTACAAGGCGTCGCAAAATCCTTTTTCCCTGCATATTGATCTCTTTGAACCTAAAGTGAAACCTAACGCCGGGACAAAGCCTGCCGAAAGCTCCGAACTCCAAGCTGGCGCTAATAAGGCGGCGGTAACTGACAAGCCTGACGAAAGCTCCGAGCCTATAAATGTTTGTCTGAAAAGCGGTCTGAAAATTCCCGCCGACATCGTCATTCTGTCTATCGGCATTCGTCCCGAAACATGGTTGACCAAAGCGGCTGGATTGAAAACAGGCGAAACAGGCGGTATTTGGGTCAACGAATATCTTGAAACGTCGGCAAAAGATGTATATGCCGTTGGCGATGCCGTTGAATTTCCCCATCCCATCACCGGCAAACCGTGGTTAAACTTTTTAGCCAATCCCGCAAACCGACAGGGACGTTTGGTTGCCGACAACATGGTCAAAGGCAATACCGAAAAATACGAAGGCGCTATCGGAACAGCCATTGCCAAAGTATTCGATTTGGCGGTAGCCACAACGGGATTGCCTGCCAAAAAGTTGAAACAACTCAATATCCCGTATCAGAGTTCGTTTACCCACTCGGCCTCCCATGCAGGATATTATCCGGAAAGTAAACCTTTGAGTATCAAGTTGACATTCGACCCCGAAACAGGGAGACTGTACGGAGCGCAAAGCGTCGGATATGACGGCGTAGATAAACGCATCGACCAGATTGCCCTGCTAATAAAATCGGGAGGCAGCGTGTTTGATTTGATGAAAGTAGAGCATGCCTACGCGCCGCCTTTCTCTTCGGCAAAAGATCCGATTGCCATTGCAGGATATGTGGCGGGCAATATCGTAACCCGGAAAATGCCTGTCGTACACTGGCGGGAGGTGCAAGCGACCAACCCCGAAGAAGTAACTATATTAGACGTCCGCACCCGGCGCGAAACGGCAGGTGGACAAATCATTCCGGGTTCGTTGAATATCCCGTTAGATGAGTTGCGCAGCTGCTTGAACGAAATCCCCCCGAACAAACCTGTTTATATCTATTGCGGCGTAGGACTGCGCGGATATTTAGCGTCTCAAATATTGTTACAACGCGGATTTAAGGATGTTAAAAACCTTTCCGGCGGATACAAAACCTATTCNATAGCCACCACGCCGATATAAGCCGCGAANAAANNGNAANAAAATCAACAGATAGCATATTTTTTACTATTTTTGCAAAAAAAAGATATGACAGGAGAAGAACGATATATTGGCGTTTTTTTTGAAGANGTAGAAACCCGGACGGATTATACATTCAAGTATAATACGCATATNGGACGGCATGGATGGCTGCGATTAACACCGGCCTATTCGGTCAAATTAGTTAGAGAACTTATAAAAAAAGATTGCAAAGAATAAATCATCTTCTGCTGCCTTTAATCATGTTTCAATGTCTTTTAAAAATCAATCCGTACAATATCCTTGCTGAGAGTATGTCGATTATTGGATATAAAAGCATTAAAATCAGCGCTATACGAAAAAGGAATACGAAAAAAGGCTTAATTGAGTTTAATGTAAAAGCATGTTGGGCGTAATAAAATTTCAAACCAAAGCGATAGAAAATGATAACAGCGGAAGAAATTAAATCAATAGCTAAAAGCGGAGAGGGTTATAATGCCGACTTCAAGATAGGTATTCCCTCCAAAGTGAACGAAATCTCGCACGATGTCTGCGCTTTTGCCAACTGCGAGGGGGGATATGTGCTTATTGGTATTGATAATTATGGTAAAATCAAAGGAGTTACTATTGATGACAACAAACGCACTATTATTCAAAATGTTATTCATGCTGTTACGCCTGCCCTTGATGTAAAATCCTACACTGTGGATGTAGATAATAAAACGGTTTGGGTGCTTGCAGTCCCTGCAGGCAAAGACAAACCTTATGTTTCGTCGGGCACTGTCTATATGCGCGAAGGCGCTAATTCGCAAAAACTGACAACCGCCGAAGAAATTCACAGTTTCTTCCAATTCAGCAATCGGATATATTTTGACGCCGTTCCCTGCAAAAAATTTGATTTTGATAAAGATTTTAACGAAGAAATATTTATTCAATTCAAAGATGAAGCCTTTATTACGGGCAGAGTTTCCAACCGGCAAGTATTGAATAATTTGCGATGTTTTGATGATGAAAACGATCTAATAAAAAATGGCGGCGTCCTGTTTTTCGGTAAAAATCCGCAACAATTTTTTCCGCAAGCGATCATTCGTTGCGTAAAGTTTAAGGGTACAACTAAAGTACATATCATTGATGATAAACGTTTTGGCGGAACACTTTATCATCAATATCAGCAAGCCCAGGCTTGGATAATGGACAAACTCGAAGTACAATACATTTTCAACGGTATGGAAGCCCGCCAGGAGAAGTGGGAAATCCGCTTACAGTTTTCAAGGAAGCGCTTATTAACGCACTTTCACATCGCGATTATTACGAACAAGGGGCTGTTACAATGGTAGAATTTTACGATGACCGCGTGGAAATATCCAATCCGGGCGGTCTGCTCATGGGCGTTAAAATAGATTTCGGAAAGAAAAGTATGACGCGTAATCCTTTAGTTTTCGGACTTTTCACGCGAATGAGTTTAGTAGAACAATTGGCATCGGGTATTCCCCGAATGAAACAGGAAATGCTTGAAGCAGGATTACCCGAACCAATATTTAGTGTCGATGGAGGCTTCTTTACAATTGAACTCAAACGCCCGATAGTAGATGACCCTGTAAAACCTATAAAACCAGATGATACTATAAAACCAGATGATACTATAAAACCAGATGATACTATAAATTCAAGTGATACTGTAAATTCAAGTGAGACTGATACTATAAATTCAGATGATACTATAAATTCAGATGATACTATAAATTCAGATGATACTATAAATTCAGGTGATACTATAAATTCAGGTGATACTATAAATTCAGGTGATACTATAAAACCAGGTGATACTATAAATTCAGGTGATACTATAAAACCAGATGATACTATAAAACCAGATGATACTATAAATTCAGATG